>ENA-OQLI01000270-OQLI01000270.1-human-gut-metagenome-genome-assembly--contig:-NODE-270-length-72722-cov-7.625153_pt1 | contig 72722 bp, 69 predicted proteins | sample MGYA00242805_ERZ504812 | MGnify/ENA primary metagenome ERZ504812 (study PRJEB26092, sample SAMD00036430) | human gut metagenome | host: Homo sapiens | study: EMG produced TPA metagenomics assembly of... | reverse complement strand
TGGACTGCGGAGCCTTGCGTTCAGGGGACAGCACCCACTTCTTCGTGTCCTCGATCATCCGCATATCTTCCTTGCGAGTCTCGGTGCGCACTACGTCCGTCACGACCTCCACCGCCTTGTCGTAGGCTGCAGCCGAAACATCCTCCAGCAGGGTCTTCATGTCCGAAACTTTCAGGGTCAACTCGTCCAGCTTGCTCTGCTGGGCGGCAAGCTGCTCCTTCTGCTTGGCAAGGATGAAGTCCTGCTTTTCCAGATATTTGCGGTTGCCGTACTCCGCTTCCTCCTCCAATTCCAGACCGTGCCGCTTGGCGATCTCGAACAGCATCTTTCGACAGGCGGCATCGAAGGAGATTTTGCGATTGTTCCGGCGGCTGAGGGACTTGTCCGGGTCAGGCAGGTCGAAACCCAACGCTTCCAGTGCCTTTTCCTGCTGGGGAGCAACCTCGCCGTACTTGTTCTCGCAGTCGAACACATGACGCTCGTGGATGTGGGGTGTGCTTTCGTCCAGATGCAGTGCCCAGTCCAGCACATGAACATGGTCGCCATACTTGGCTTTGAACTTCTCGATGAACTCTGTGACGACGCTCAGCAAGTCCTCTGCCGAAGCGTGTTCATCCAGCGTTCCAAGTTGGTAGATAGTTTCTTCCGGGCAGGTCTTGCGGCTGGACAGCAGGTCGGGAATGGAGCGGTTGCGTTCCGTGTGCCGGATCTTGGCGTTGCGCTCGTTCTGGCTTTCGATGAAGGCCGTGTAGTGGGTCTCGTAGAATTGCCGTTCTACATCCGAGAAGGTCGCCGCCAGATCGTCCGGGTCTTGTGGGTCAAGAGTCGAACGGAAACCGTGGAAGCAGTTCCAGTAGATGTTGCCCTTGGCGCGTTCCGGGTCGATGTGTTCGCTGTTGGCAAGATTGAAACTCCGGTCATTGTGCTTTGGGGTTATAGGTGCCGTGGGTTCCGGCTCGTCCGTTGTGTCGTGTTAATTTCAGATAGACATCCCTCCGTTTCAACAGCTTGGTGGGGAGAACGCAGCAGCGAAGCTGCTGGATCTGCCGCCTTTTTGCGCCAGATAATACCCAGTAGGATATGACGCACAGCATCATATCACTGGGCAAGGCGTTCCCCCTTGACTCCCTTCAAAGGGCCATTTTGGCCCGTTGATTTTGGCAAGCTGGCGGGCAAAGATTTGCGAATCTCTGCCCATCAGCTCGTCCGGCTTTTTCAGTTGGCCAAAATGACCAACTGATTCCGTTACGGATAAAATCAAGTGCCGGGTGGCGGCACTTGATTTTCAACAGGCCTTGAGGCGTTACGGAAAAACGATGTGCTCATTTTGAGCACTTGTAGCATCTGTAACACGTTTTCGATAGTCTTTTTGCCGACAGGCATTGCTGCAATAGTGGGCACCTGCACGTTTGGGTGTAAATTTTTCACCACAGCACTGGCAGACCAAATCCTGACGGCGCATTTGGCGGTATTCCCGCTGCCGCCGATTGTTGGCCTGATTGCCGCACCAGTAACTGTGACAATATTTCTTGGTGTAGATGGTGGTGTAGAACACCCGACCGCAGCCGCCGCAGATGAGTTTGCGGATAGTGTATCCTCCGGTGGTAAAACCCGTTTCCTCATACGATTCTTTCAAATAATCCTGATTGTTCTGCTCCCATTCTTCGTTTGTCATATACATGGAGATGACCCTCCTTTCACTGGCGTTACAGAAAAACAATGTGGTCAATTTGACCACATTGTTTTCTGGTAACTGAGGAATCAACGTTTAGCCGTTCTCCCTGCATGGCTTTCCTGCCCCCTTCCGGCGGCGTTTTCCGGCTCTCCTTCTCAGGGTCATCGCCGGGTATTCCATGCAGACGGTCATGCGGTTGTCAAGGTGCGGTGCTGGATTTGGCAATAAAAAATCGCCACACAACAACCTGAACCTGCCCATCCCTTCTGGGATGGCCTTGGTTCGGGTTTGCTATGTAGCGATCAGAAAGTTAAAAACTTGCTCCGGCTCCTTCGGGAGCCGAGCTGGAACTCTAAGTAAATATGTTATATTAAATTGTTGGGATAGATTACCACAAAAATCGAGCCATGTCAACAGGAATTTTTGAAAACAGACTACTTTCGGCAGCTTGCAAGAAAAAATGATGGAAACCTTGGTAAAAAGAGAGGGCTGGATAGCTCGTTCTGTTTGCAACGGAATGCAAACTCGGAACTTTTCCGAGCAGAAAAACAACCGTCTGCTTCAAGTTGAGCTTGAAAACGGACGATCATTCTTGCAAAATGATTGTCAAATTTGGGAGGCGTTTTGAGCAGCCTCATAGTGCTAACAAGAAGTGTCTTCACACGTATATATATACCATTTTTGCGTTGCAAAATGCTTGCTGGGAAATCCCCAAGCCCTTGAACTGCATCCGATGGATGCAGGCTGCACGTTTTTGAAAAACGCTCTTTCGGTGCTCCGTATGAAGCACCGAAAACGAACCCGTTGAGGGTCAAAAGCATCAGGTGGGGTCGGTAGGCTCCCCGGCTTCAATTTTACCCAGATACCGCCACAGGGTCGTGCGGCTGATGCCCAGCTGCCGGGCGGCGGCGGCGCGGTTGCCGCCGTGGGCGGCTACCGTCTGCTGCACCACCTCGCCGATGATGCTTTCCAGCGTGCGGGAGGTGTCGGTGCTTACCACCGCCGCCGGGTGCGCTGCCGGGGCGCTGCGCAGACTGCGCTCCTTGGAGAGCAGGTCTGCCACGCTGCTGCTGCGGATGTAGGGGCCGTTCGTCAGGGTGGCAAGGGAGCGCAGAAGGTTTTTGAACTGGGTGTAGTTGTTCGGCCACGGGTACTGCCGCAGCATCTCGATGGCGCGGGGCTCAAAGCCGGAGATCTGCTTGCCCAGCTCCAGATTCAGGCTGTTCAGGTACAAACTGGAAAGGGACGGGATCTCATCCGACCGGCTGCGCAGCGGGGGCAGTTCCAGCGTCAGCGCGCCCAACCGCTCGATAAAGCGGCGGGTGACCGGCGAGACCGGCTCTTCCGGGCGCACCGAGCGGGAGAACAGCAGCCGCACCCGGCGGGCAAGACCGGTCTCCTCGATGGCAGCCAGCAGTTCGGCGCTCCACTGTTCCGGGATAGCCTCAAAGTTCTGGAAGTAGACCGTGTTGCCGTTGGCGTTCAGGGGCGAGTTATAGTGGTTGAGCAGAAAATCCCATGATTTATCGTTCATCAAGGCGCAGTTCGCCACCACGAGGGGGCGGTTTACCAGTGCGCTGTGCAGGTAGAGGTAGCGGGCGATCTGCTCTTTGCCGGTGCCCGGCTCGCCGCAGATGAACAGGGGCTGGCGCACGGCGGCAAGGGCGTTGATCTCGGCGTCCTGCGTGCCCATGGCACCGCTCAGGCTGTAAAAGCTGTTGGAGAAAAGATACTCGCACTCGCCCTGGTTCAGCGTCCGCAGCCCCGGGCGGCTGGAATGCAGCGGGATGCGGGAGGGCACGCAGTAGAACAGATACCGCTGCACATTGTTCATCAGCAGCACCTGCGCCGTGATGCTGTACAGCTGGCTACGCTCGGTGTAGTAGAACTTTAAGCTGCCCGTGGCAGGGATCTCCCGCAGATGGGTCTGCAAACAGCGGTGCAGCTCCGGGGAGATGTCCTTCATATTATTATAGAGCAGGCTGCCGTCTGGCTCCATCACCACCACTCTGCCGCCCTGCTCCTGCGTGATGCTGCGCAGAAACAGGTTCTCCTGCCGCAGCTGGCCGAACCATGTGCTGATGTTCACCGCCTGATCGATGGCGCTGTGCAGGCTCTCGATGCCGGAGGTGATCAGGAAGGCGTCAAAGCCCATCTCCCGGGCAATGGTGTGGGTGACCATATCACAGACCACCATCCGGTAGCCGCCCTGCTTGAGCCGCTCCAAGGTGTGGCGCACCTCCTCGGCACTGCGGACGGTGAGAATGTCCAAATCAAAGTTCAGCAGGCTGCAAAGGGTGTGGGCGGGCTCGGTGATGCTGGGAAAGCCCACGATGGCGTACAGGCTGGTGTAGTTCTCTGCCAGTTTCATGGTGCGCAGCACATCATACACCGAGATATGGATATCTACCACCGGCAGGTCGGTCACCTGCCGGATCAGGGTGGCGGTGCCGCCGCGGGAGATAATGCAGTCGTAGCTGTTGGGGGCCATGCGCTGCACGATGGCCTGTCCCTCTTCCAGATCGCCGGTGTACACCTCCAGCTCAACGTTGGGGTAGGCCTGCGCCGCCTGCTCCATGGCGGTGCGCATTCCGTCGTAGGGGGCAATGCCCAGAATGCGGGTGTGAGTCTCGACCATAAAACGTCCCTCCGTGTTTCTCTTTGAAACTATTATAAACGGTCTGGTTCAAAAAGAAAACAGAATATGGTTTCAAAATAGAACATTTTTGCCAACAAAACAAAAAGAAAATTGAAAACGTGCTAAAATGAAACGCTTTTCCCGCTTGCGCCGGGTGCATTCCCGCGGTGGATACGGCATAATGAAAGCACAAAAACAAGTGAGGAGGCACGAACGAATGCTTCGCCTGCTGATGATTGCAGATGATTTTACTGGTGCGCTGGATACCGGCGTACAGCTTGCGGCACACGGCATCCCCACGCAGGTCGTGGTGGGTCAGGCAGACCTTTCCGCCTGCAGCAGCACCGTGCTGGTGGTGGATACCGAAACGCGGCATCTGCCCGCCGCAAAGGCTGCCGAGGCAGTTGCAAGGCTGACCCGCAGCGCGGTGGAAAACGGCGTGGGCTGCATCTATAAAAAGACGGATTCCGCCCTGCGCGGCAACATCGGCGCAGAACTCGCCGCCCTGCTCAAAGCAAGCGGCGCACGCAATTTGCCCTTTCTGCCGGCCTTCCCGCAGATCGGACGCACCACAAAAAAGGGCGTCCACTACATCGACGGTGTGCCGGTGAACGAAAGCCCCTTCGGCATCGACCCCTTCGAACCGGTGCGCTGCGCCGAGGTGACAAAGCTGATCCATTTGCAGACCGACATGCCCGCACAGAACCTGCGCCCCGGTGAGACGGCATCGGACAAGACCGGCATTCTGGTGTATGACGCTGCAACCGCCGCAGATCTGGAAACCGCCGGGCGGCAGCTGTTCCAGAATGGAACGCCCCCGGTGCTGGCAGGCTGCGCAGGCTTTGCCGCCTTTCTGCCGGAGCTGCTGGGGCTTTCGGACGGCAGCGTGGTCGAGACCCCGCAGCTGGACCCCCGGCTGCTGGTGCTCTGCGGCAGCGTGAACCCCATCACCCTGCGGCAGATGGACACCGCCGAAAAGGCAGGCTTTACCCGCCTGCGGCTGACCCCCCGGCAGAAGCTGGAACCCGGCTACTGGGCAAGCGCCGACGGCAAGGCTGCGCTAGCAGAAATTGAACAGATGCTGGCTGCAAACCCCCGCTGCATTATTGAAACCAATGACGCCGGGGGCAACCAGCTTACCGCCGATTACGCCGCCGCCCGGGGCATTGACTTGGACGGTCTGCGGGTGGGCATTTCCGGCAGCGTCGGGCAGATGTTCGGGGCGCTGTTCGGCAGCGAACATCTGGGTACGCTGCTGCTCACCGGCGGCGACACCCTGCTGCAATGCATGAACAGCGTGGGCGCACGGGAGTTGGAACCGGTGTGCGAACTGGAAAGCGGCATCGTGCTGGCGCGGTTCACCTATCAGGGGCGCACCCGCTATGTCATTACCAAGTCCGGTGGCTTTGGGCAGGAGGATCTGCTGGTGGAGCTGGCAGACCGCATTGCAAAGCATTGAAAATGGAAGCAGACAGCCCTTTGCGGCTGGAACAGAAGATAAATGTAACAGAAGGAGAACGACCATGACCTATGCAAAACTGCCCGGCCTGACTTGGGACGGCACCGTGTACGAGAACGAGGAGATGGGCACGCTGGAGGCCCTGCTGCCCACCGGCGGCTGGCCCACCGCCCACGCACCTGCCATGGTGGAGCTGCCCAACGGTGATCTGCTCTGCTGCTGGTTCGCCGGTACTTATGAGGGCAGCGCAGATGTGCACATCATCTGCTCGGTGCTGCCGCATGACGGTACCAAGTGGCTGGAGCCGGTGGATATCTCCGGCGACCCCACCCGCAGCGAGCAGAACCCCTCGCTGTTCTACGGCCCGGATAACGCCGTGTGGGCGATGTACACCGCCCAGCTGGACCGTGTAGAGGGCAAGGACAATATGCAGTTCACCGCCGTGGTGCGCTGCCAGAAGAGCACCGACGGCGGCAAGACATGGGGCGCTTACACCACCGTGTTCCCGGAGGAAGGCACCTTCTGCCGCCAGCCCATTCAGGTGCTGTCCAACGGCCGCTGGATCTTTGCCAACTGGCTGTGCACCGACTCTGCCGAGGGTCTGTCCGGCGACCCCACCGCCTTCCGCATTTCGGACGATGAGGGCAAGACTTGGCGCATGGTCATGATGCCCGGCAGCAACGGCCATGTCCATGCCAATGTCATTGAGCTGGAACCGGGGCATCTGGTGGCGTTTATGCGCAACCGCGAGGCCTACCGCATCCACCGCAGCGAGTCCTTTGACTGGGGCGAGACTTGGACGGTGCCCGCACCCACCCCGCTGCCCAACAACAACTCCAGCATCAGCGCGGTCAAGCTGCAGAGCGGCCGCATCGCCATTGCCTATAACCCCACCTGCACCCCGAACCCCGTGCCCGGCAAGGCTGCATGGCCCGGCCTGCGCTGCCCGGTGGCGGTGGCGCTCTCGGAGGACGGCGGCCTGACCTTCCCCATCATCCGCTGGATGGAGCGCGGCGAGGGCTACATGGGCGATGAGAACAAGACCAACAACAAGCAGTACGAGTACCCCTACCTGATGCAGGGACGGGACGGCATGCTGCATCTGGCCTACGCTGCCCGCACCCGGCAGGGCATCAAGTACGTCCGCTTCTCGGAGCAGGACGTTCTGGGCACAAAGCGGGAGACTGTGGGTCTGTATAACCCCACCGCAGCCCAGAGCCGCTGAAAAAGCTTTTCGGAATTTCTATCCTTTTTATAGATCAGAACATCATTCAGGAGGTTGATCAGTATGTTGACCCAGTACAATCTTAAAATGCCGCACGCAGTTTACGGCGGCGAGAACGCTATGGACAATATCACCGCCATCATCAAGGCGCGCGGCGCAAAAAAGGTAGCCATGTTCACCGATAAGGGCATTGAGGGCGCTGGCCTGTTCGCCCTGCCGGAAGAGGCTGTCAAGGCCTCCGGCGCAGAGTATTATGTGCTGGACGAGCTGCCCCCGGAGCCCAGCTACATGGCTGTGCAGAAGCTGGTGGACGAGTTCAAGGTCTCCGGTGCAGACCTCATCGTGGCCTGCGGCGGCGGCTCCGTGATGGACGCTGCCAAGCTGGCAAGCGTGCTGGTGACCGACGCCTACGGCGTGAAGGAGCTGCTGGATAACCCCGGCATGGCACAGAAGTGCGTGCCCATTGTGCTGATCCCCACCACCGCCGGTACCGGCGCCGAGGTCACCCCCAACGCCATCGTGGCTGTGCCCGAAAAGGAGCTGAAGGTGGGCATCGTCAACGAGAACATGATCGCGGACTACGTCATTCTGGACGCCCGCATGATCAAGAACCTGCCCCGCAAGATCGCAGCCGCTACCGGCGTGGATGCGCTGGCACACTGCATCGAGTGCTTTACCAGCAACAAGGCCAACCCCTTCAGCGATCTGTACGCACTGGAAGGCTTGGATCTGATCCTGAACAACATCGAAAAAGCCTGCGATGACCCCGAAGCCATGGCAGAGAAGAACCGGATGCAGATCGCAGCTTACTACGGCGGTCTGGCCATCACCGCTTCCGGCACCACCGCTGTGCACGCACTGAGCTACCCGCTGGGCGGCAAGTACCACATCGCACACGGCGTATCCAACGCCATCCTGCTGGCACCGGTCATGCGCTTCAACAGCGAGCACCCCGCCGTGCGCGAGCGTCTGGCTGCCGCCTATGACCGCTGCTGCCACGAGGAAAAGACCTGCACCACCGTGGAGGAAAAGACTGCATGGATGATCGCCCGTCTGGAGCACATCGTCAAGCATCTGGATATCCCCACCAGCCTCAAGGAGTTCGGCGTGCCTGCCGAGGATCTGGAAGGTCTGGTCAACGCCGGTATGCAGGTACAGCGCCTGCTGGTGAACAATATGCGCCCCGTTACCGCCGACGACGCACGCAAGCTGTATCAGGAGATCATGTAACAGAAAAGGAGTAAAGACTTATGAAGACCAGCGATATCAAGGGCATCATCCCTCCCGTAATCACCCCCATGAACAACGACCCTGAGCAGACGGTCAACCATCAGGCTCTGCGCGAGCAGGTGGAGCGCCTGCTGGCAGGCGGCGTGCACGGCATCTTCCCCATGGGCACCAACGGCGAAGCCTACGCCCTGTCCTTCCAGGAGAAGGAAGAGATCCTTGCCACTGTCATCGATCAGGTAAAGGGCCGTGTGCCGGTCTACGCAGGCACCGGCTGCATCACCACCGCCGAGACCATCCGCCTGAGCAAGCGTGCCGAGGAGCTGGGCGCAGACGCACTGTCCATCATCACCCCCAGCTTTGCACTGGCCTCCCAGAAGGAGCTGTATGACCACTACACCGCCGTGGCAAAGGCCGTGAACCTGCCCATCATCCTGTACAACATCCCCGCCCGCACCGGCAACAAGCTGCTGCCCGAGACCGTGCAAGCACTGTGCCGTGACGTGGAGAACATCGTAGGCGCAAAGGATTCCAGCGGCGATATCGAGAACCTGAAGGCCTACATCCGCCTGACCCGCGAGCTGGACAAGGAAGTTGCCATTCTGGCCGGCAACGACGGCGCTATCCTGACCTGCCTGAAAGAGGGCGGCGCAGGCGGCATTGCAGGCCGCGCCAACATCTGGCCGGAGACCGTTGCCAAGATCTACGATTGCTTCAAGGCTGGGGATCTGGAGGGCGCACAGGCTGCACAGGACGCCATTGCCATCCTGCAGCAGACCTTCAAGTACGGCAACCCCAACACCATCATCAAGACCGCCGTTGCCCTGCAGGGTCACCCCGTTGGCAAGTGCCGCGCACCCTTCAACTATGTGCCGGAAGAGGGCATGGAGGCCATCAAGAAGGTTCTGGCCGAGAATGAGGCCAAGGGTCTGCACTGAAACGCGCTGAAGCAAGGAGAAGGCTGCTATGAATAAACCCATTGTCGGTATTACCATGGGCGATCCCGCCGGTTCCGGCCCGGAGATCACCATCAAGGCTCTGGCTGACCCGGAGCAGTACAGCTACTGCCGCCCCATCGTGGTGGGCGATGTGAAGGTGATGGAGCAGGCCAAGAAGTTCGTTGGCCGCGAGGACATCGTCATCCACCGCTGCGAGAAGGTGTCGGATGCCCTGTTCACCCCCGGCACCATCGACGTGCTGCATCTGGATCTGATCGAGGACATCAGCAAGTTCGAGATAGCAAAGGTCAGCGTGGAGGGCGGCAACGCAGCCTTCCAGTGCGTGAAAAAGGTCATTGAGCTTGCTATGGCCGGTGAGGTGGATGCCACCTGCACCAACGCCCTGAACAAGGAAGCCATGAACAAGGCACTGGAGTACTACCACGGCGAAAAGTCGGACGGCTACACCCACTTTGACGGCCATACCGAGATCTACGCCACCTACACCCACACCAAAAAGTACACCATGATGCTGGCTCATCACGACCTGCGCGTGGTGCACGTTTCCACCCACGTTTCCCTGCGGGAAGCCTGCGACCGGGTCAAGAAGGATCGCGTGCTGGAGGTCATCGAGATCGCCAACAAGGCCTGCAAGGATATGGGCATCGAGAACCCCCGCATCGCTGTGGCAGGTCTGAACCCCCACTGCGGTGAGAACGGCCTGTTCGGCCGGGAGGAGATCGAGGAGATCACCCCCGCCATTGAGGCTGCCAAGGCCGAGGGCATCACCGGTGTCGTGGGTCCCTGCCCGCCGGACAGCGTGTTCTCGCAGGCCATCGGCGGCTGGTACGACATCGTGGTGTGTATGTACCACGATCAGGGTCACATCCCGCTCAAGACCGTGGGCTTTGTCTACGACCGCGAAAAGCAGGAGTGGAAGGCCGTGGAGGGCGTCAACGTCACGCTGGGTCTGCCCATCATCCGCGCCAGCGTGGATCACGGCACCGACTTCTACCACGCCGGTAAGGGCAACGGCAACGAGCTGAGCCTTGTCAACGCCATCAAGTATGCGGTCAAAATGACCGGCCGCGCCAACTAAATTATCCCCATCCCAACCAATTCTTCATTTTCTTCCAGAGAGAGCCGCTGCACCCCGTACGGTGCGGCGGCTTTTTCTGGTTTCACCCTGTTTCAAAAAGCAACAAATCAGCCGAAACTAACCGCAATATGTTTCAAAAAGCGACACATTGTGGCAAAAGAATTGAACAAATTCTGAATATGTTTCAAAAAAGAACACAACGAGCCAAAAAATGATTGTGACGCACAGCGGAAAACTATATACTTTTAATCAAGAAAGCCGCATCGGAATTGTGCAAAGGGTCGGGCTCTTGCGCAACAGGGACTGCGGACACAAAAAAGGAGGAAACGTTCTATGACACTTCCCATGATCATTGCTCTGGCAGTGACTGTCCTCATGATCATCCTGATCATGGTGGATAAACTGCCCTTCGGTGCACCCCCGCTGCTGGCGCTGCTGCTGCTGGTGGTGTTCGGCGTTACCGACATCAAGACCGCCTTCGGCGGCTTCGCAAACCCCACCATCGTCATGCTGGCATCCTTCATGGCCATCATTGCGGCCTTGCAGAAGACCAGCTTCATCGTCAAGTTCAAGCAGACCATGTTCAATATGGCCAGCAAGGGCGGCTTTAAGGCCTACGTTCTGCTGATCCTCATCGTTATGCTGGGCTGCAGCCTGTTCGGTACCGGTTCCACCGCCTACTATGTGCTGGTCATCGGCCTGCTGTCCACTCTGCCCTACTCCAAGCAGCTGCCCCCGTCTAGGGTTCTGATGCCTGCGGGCTTTGCAGCAAACCATCCGCTGCTGCCCTTCAACACCGCTCTGCAGTACGGCATCGTGATCGCCGTTCTGGAAAGCGCAGGCGTTGCGGCAAACGTCAATCTGGTCAAGTTCTCTCTGGTCAACCTGTGCCTGTCCATCGGCTTCTTGGTGTGGTGCATCCTGGCCTACAAGATCCTGCCGGATCACCCCATTGCCGAGGCCAAGGAAGAGGCTCTCCACGCCGGTGAGCAGAAGGTCGCTCTGACCAAGAATCAGGAGCTCATCACCTACTTCAGCTTTGTGCTCGCCGTTGTGGGCATGATCCTGCAGAGCAAGATCGGTGACGCAGGCTACGCCATCACCGGTCTGGCCGTGGGCATCATCCTGATCTCCGGCGTCATGGACTTCAACGAGATCCGCAACTCCATCAGCGCACCCATCATCCTGATGTCCGCAGGCGTCATCGGCATCGCCGATGCTCTGGGCAACACCGGCCTGACCAGTCTGGTCGGCGAGACCGTTGCCAAGATGCTGGGCACCAACGTCAACCCCTTCGTGCTGATCTTCGCCTTCTGCATCCTGACCAGTGTGCTGGCCACCCTGACCGGTTCCACCATCGGCACCGTGTACGTCTTTGCTCCCATGGCCATTGCCACCTGCGTCAATCTGGGTCTGGACCCCACCGCAGCCGCTGCCGCTATCGTGGTCTCCGGCTGGTGCGGACACTTCCTGCCCATTGACGGTATGCCCGCCATGATCATGGGTGCCGGCGACTACAAGATCACCGAGTTCTGGAAGTTCACCATTCCGCAGTACTTCATCCGTCTGCTGGCGCTGACGGTGGGCGCTGTGCTGATCTTCCCCATGAAGTAACAGGAGAAACACCAAATGAAAAATACGTTTGAGCTGGAGCATGTCGGCATCAACACCGACAACGCAGGCGAGGCCGAGCAACTGGCGCTGCTGCTGTGCAAGCTGTTCAACTTGGAGCCCCGCCACGGACAGAAGTCCGAGTTTGCCGGCAACTATTTCGAGTGCATGAAGAGCCCCTTTCTGGGCAAGAACGGCCACATCGCAATGCGCACCCCCGACCTGAAGGCTGCGATGGAGGAGCTGGAGGAAAATGGCTTCCGCTTCCGCATGGAGACTGCCGCCTATTTTGAGGACGGCCGCATCAAGAATGTGTATCTTGAGGGCGAGTACGGCGGTTTTGCCATCCATATCATGCAGAAATAACGCCAACTGACCGATCTTGTGCAGAACCGGGGATGGAGCGATCCGTTCCCGGTTCTGTGGTTCACGCCCCGCGAAAAATCAGAGGAGAAAAATTATGCTGGTTCCTGTATTGCTATTTATCATCGGTCTGCTGTTCCTGATCAAGGGCGGCGACTGGTTCGTGGACGGTGCTTCGGCACTGGCACGGCGGTTCCACCTGCCGGAGCTGCTCATCGGCGCAACGGTGGTGTCCATCGGCACCACCCTGCCGGAGGTCATGGTGTCCACCATGTCCGCCGTGTCCGGCCATGGGGAGATCGCCTACGGCAACGCCATCGGCTCGGTCATCTGCAACTCTGCCCTGATCGCCGCCATCACCATCGCCGTCCGTCCGGGCAAGGTAGACCCCAAGACCCTGCGGGTGCCGGTAGCCTTCTTCTTTGCCGCAGCCGCCATCTACTGCGTGGCTGCCTACGCCATGGGCGAGTTCACCCGCCCGCTGGGCTTTGTGATGCTGGCCATGTTCGTGGCTTACATGGTGGCAAACGTATTGCAGATGAAAAAAGCCCCTGCCGCCGCCGAAGCGGAGGCCGAGGCCGAAAATGCCGGGGAAGAGATGTCCCTTACCAAAACGCTGGTGCTGCTGGTGCTGGGCGCTGTGCTGATCGCACTGGGCGCAAACCTGCTGGTGGATAACGGCACCCTCATCGCACAGGCACTGGGCGTGCCGGAGTCGGTCATCGCGCTGACCTTTGTGGCGCTGGGCACCTCTCTGCCGGAGCTGGTCACCGCCATCACCTCGCTGGTCAAGGGTTGTAGCGACCTGTCCCTTGGCAACATCGTGGGCGCAAACGTGTTCAATCTGGTGCTGGTCAGCGGCGTGTCCGTCACGCTGGCACCCTTCACCGTGCCGCAGAGTTCCACCCTGTTCGGCATCAATTCCAGCCTTGTACTGGAGATCCCGGTCATGCTGGCTGTCATGATGATCATGACCCTTCCCGCGCTGAAGCGCGGCAGGCTGTCCCGTGCACAGGGCATTATTCTGCTGTGCATCTATGCTGCCTTCTGCGCCATCCAGTTTACCATGTGATATTCCCGGAGATACTTCCTTGCCCCCGGCCTGCTCTGTCAGGCCGGGGGCTTTGGTTATTGCACCCTGCGGCGCGGCTTCCGCTTTACGGCTGGGTGAGCACCTCCGGGTCACCGGGCTTATAGATATGAGTCTTGGCCAGACGGCGCATGGTGTCCTCGTGGTTGCGGCTGGCGTAGGCGGTGTACAGGATATCCATTACGTTCAGCTGGGAAAGGCGGGAGGACATGGCGCCGTTGCGGAACAGGCTCTCGTTGGCGGCCACATACAGCACATGGTCGGCCAGCTGTGCCACCTCGGAGGGGTAGTAGCGGGTCACCGCGATGACCGGTGCGCCGCCCGCCTTCATCTCCTTGATGCACTGGATCATCTCCATGGTCTGCCCGGAGTAGGAGAACACGATGCCCACATCCTGCGCAGTGGCGTTGCGTGCCTGCAAAAGCTGCGAGTGGGAGTCCTCGTTGACCACGCAGGGCTTGTCCAGACGCAGAAATTTCAGGTAGGTGTCTTTTGCCACGCACAGCGAGGAACCAATGCCGAACAACAGTACCGTGCGGGCGTTGGCGATCAGCTCCACGCACTGCTCCAGCTCGTCCAGCAAAAGCAGCCGCTGGGTGTCCAGCAGGCTCTGGATGTTCTTGTGGGTCACCTTGTCCACGATCTCCTGCAGGCTGTCCTGCGGGGTGATGTCCTTTTCCCGGTGGCTGCCGTTCTCCCCAAGGGTGGCAAGCTCCAGCGTCAGGGCGTGGCGCAGTTCTTTGTAGCCCTGAAAGCCGATGACCCGGCAGATGCGCACCACGCTGGAAGGGGAGGAGAAGGAGCGCCGCGCCAGATCCCGGATGGTAAGGGTGGTGGTCTCGTCCGGGTTTTCCAGAATGAACTGCGCGATCTGCCGCTCGGTGCTGCTGAGGGAGGGCTGCACCTCCCGCAGGCGTAAAAGAACGTTCTGCATATAGATACCTCTGTTGTATTTCAGGATGGATTGAACAAGCTGCACAAAAAAGTCGTACTTGTAAGCAAAAATTTCAAAAATAATGCTTGCATAAAACATTGTACCACAAAATAGTCTTTTTGTGGACATTTTGTTTGAAAAAGTTTATACTTTAGTCACAATCACGCCGCAAGGGGTGCGGCGGAAAGTTGAGGTGCAGGAAATGGGATTGAATCTGAGTGGGATGACCACCGAGACCCGCAACCCGCGCACGATGCAGCTGGACCAGATGTCCCCGCTGGAGATCGTGACAGTCATGAACGAGGAGGACGCCCGGGTACCGCTGGCCATTGCCAAGTGCCTGCCGCAGATCGCGCAGGCGGTGACATGGGCGGCAGAAGCCTTTGAAAAGGGCGGACGGCTGTTCTATATGGGCGCTGGTACCTCCGGCCGCTTAGGCGTGCTGGATGCCGCTGAGTGCCCGCCCACCTTTGGTGTGCCGAAGGAGATGGTGGTTGGGCTCATCGCCGGCGGCGAAAAAGCCTTTATCGAGGCCGTGGAGGGCGCAGAGGACAGCCGGGAGCTGGCTGTTGAGGATCTGAAAGCCCACGGCCTGACCGCGAATGACTTTGTGGTGGGCATTGCCGCTTCCGGCCGCACGCCCTATGTGCTGGGCGGTCTGGACTACGCCAAAAGCGTGGGCTGCCACACCGCCGCCATTGCCTGCAACATCGGCAGCGCCATCGGCAAGGCCGCAGAGCTTGCCATCGAGGTAAATTGCGGCCCCGAGGTGCTGACCGGCTCCACCCGGCTCAAGTCCGGCACGGCGCAGAAACTGATTTTGAACATGATCTCCACCGGCTCCATGGTGCGCACCGGCAAGGCGTACCAGAACCTGATGGTGGACGTGCAGCAGACCAACGAAAAGCTGCACATCCGCGCCGAGAATATCGTCATTGACGCCACCGGCGTGGAGCGGGAGAAAGCCCGCGCCGCCATTGACGCAGCGGGCGGCAGCGTAAAGACTGCCATCACCATGCTGCTGGCAGACTGCGATGCCGCAGAAGCCGCCCGGCGGCTGGAAAAGGCCCGCGGCCATGTGCGGGAGGCCATCCGGCTGGAAGTGCTGTAAGATATCTCTAAGTTCCTTAGCGGCAAAGGCCGCATCGGATATACACCTGTTTTAAAGGAGGACCCACTTATGACGAATGAAGAACTGGTCCGCGCGGCGCTGGAGAAGGTCGGCGGAAAGAGCAACGTTCTCACCGCAACCAACTGCATGACCCGTCTGCGGGTGCGCGTTAAAGATGACGCCAAGATCGACGACGAGGGCCTGAAGGCCATCGAGGGCGTGATGGGCATCGTGCATGACCGTACCGGCTATGTAGAGATCGTGGTCGGCCCCGGCAAGTGCCGCAAGTGCGCAGATATCTGCCGCGATATGGGCATCCCGGCGGACGCCGCCGCTTCCACCGCCAACGACTGGCAGGCCAACAAGGCCGCAGTCAAGGCCGGGCAGAAGCAGAGCAAGGTCAAGGAGCTGTTCAAGACCTTTGGCGATATCTTTATCCCCCTGATCCCGGGCGTTGTGGCTTCCGGTCTGTGCGCCGGCATCAACTCCCTGATCGGTCAGGTGGTGCCGAACTACGCCGACATCCCCGCACTGGCCCTTATCAGCACCCTGCTGGGTCTGATGAACACCTGCTTCCTTGGCTACCTGACCGCATGGGTCGGCTACCGCGCAGCGGAAAAGTTCGGCGGTACTCCCATTCTGGGCGGTATGCTGGGCATGATCACCGGTCTGGAGGGCATCAACAAGATCTCTTCCATTCTGGGTCTCTTCAACGAGGCTGTGCCGCTGGATTCCATCCTGCGTGCAGGCCGCGGCGGCGTGCTGGCCGTTGTGCTGGGCGCATGGTGCCTTGTCAAGATCGAGCGCTGGGTGCGCAAGTGGATGCCCGAATCTCTGGACATCGTGTTCACCCCGCTGATCACCATGATCCTGTGCCTCGTGCCCTATATCCTGATCATCATGCCCGCTACCGGCTATGTTTCCACCGCGCTGTGCTGGGTGGTTGAAAAGCTGTGCATGAGCGATATCCTGATCGTGCGCATCATTGCCGGTTATATTTCCACCGCTCTGTTCCTGCCCATGGTCGCTATGGGCATGCACCATGGTCTGGTTGCTCTGTACTCCGTGCAGCTGGAGAGCTTTGGCTATGTTACCCTGTACCCCGCTCTGGCTATGGCCGGTGCCGGTCAGGTTGGCGCTGCTGTCGCTATCTACTTCAAGGCTAAGAAGTGCGGCAACACCCGCCTGAAGAACGTTATCACCGGCGCACTGCCCGCAGGTCTGCTGGGCATCGGCGAGCCGCTGATCTACGGTGTCACCCTGCCTATGGGCAAGCCCTTCATCAGCGCCGGTCTGGGTGCCGGCTTCGGCGGTGCCTTCGTCATGGCCATGCAGGTGGCTGCTACCGCTTGGGGCCCCTCCGGTCTGCTGGCTCTGTTCGTCATGACCGCCGGCCCTCACGGTGTGGCTGCTTCCGTTGGCTGCTACGCAGTGGGTCTGGTCATCTGCTACATCATGGGCTTTATCGTGACCAACGCAATGGTCTCTGTTGAGGACGTTGCCAATGCTTAAAACACTCGGACGGTCAGTGTATCTGACGCAGTTTGAGGAACAGCGTGCGTCGCTTTCCGCTTTTGCGGCAGGCGGCGCGCCTGTTTTTATCTCACTGCATATCAGCGAAGAATTTGATGCCGCTTACTGCGCCCGCGTGCAGGAAATGTGCGATTTTCTCTCCGCGCAGGGCTGGCGCATTCTGGCAGATGTGTCGGAAAAGACCATCCGGCAGTTCGGCTGTGCCGACCTGACCGCGCTGGCAAAGCGGCTGCACCTGTGGGGTCTGCGGCTGGACTACGGCTTCTCGCTGGAGGAGATGTGTGCCCTTGCGCAGCAGCTGCCCGTTGCCGTCAATGCCTCCACCACCACCCCGGAGGTGGCACGGCAGCTGGCGGCGGGCGGCGGTACGGTCATCGCTATGCACAACTTCTACCCCCGCCCGGAGACCGGCCTTGACCCGGAATTTCTGCGCGAGAGCACCGCAGCTTTGCAGGCGGAGGGCTTGCAGGTGTACGGCTTTATCCCCGGCGACGCGCTGTTGCGCGGCCCCTTGTATCAGGGTCTGCCCACGCTGGAAGCCCACCGCACCGCTGCCCCCTCGGCGGCCTTTGCGGACTTGGCGCTGAACTATGGGCTGGACGGCATTTTTGCGGGCGACCCGGAGGTCAGCGCGCGGGAGCAGGAGTATATCCGGCACTTCTGCACCACCGGCGAGCTCTGCCTGCCGGTCGTCCTGCGCCCCGGCTATGAGACCCTGTACGACCGCACCTTTACCTGCCGCCCGGACTCGCCCAAGGGGCTTGTGCGGTATCAGGAATCCCGGCTCTACTCCTGCTTTGGCAGCACCGTGCAGCCGGACAACTGCGTGGAGCGCCGCCGCCGCTGCGTGACCATGGATAACATCGGCTACGGCCGCTACTCCGGCGAGATCCAGCTTGTGCGCGCTGACTTACCCGCAGACGAAAAGGTAAACGTCATCGGCGAGGTGCCCGCAGAATACGACCTGCTGCTGGACTGCATTAAGCGCGGAAAGACTTTCCGCATGGTAAAAACATCATAAAAACAAGCACCGGAGCGTCCGCAGACGCTCCGGTGCTTGTTTTTGTTTATTTATTGATTCTTTCTTGGATACACAAAGGCGTCGCGGCGGTACACTGCCACGAGATACGCCGCCATGAAGCACCAGATGATGGGCTCGCACAGGATGACGGCGTTGTAGGCGTAGCGCGGGATGAACACCAGCACAAAGATCACCTTGCCCACCAGCTCGATGACGCTGGAAAACAGCGGCAGCACCTTCTGCCCAAGGCTCTGCAGGGCGTACCGGGTGCACAGCAGCACCCCCAGCACCGCGTAGAACGGCGCGTTCCACATCAGATACCGTGCGCCGTTTTCCAGCACGAGGGGCGCGGTGGAACCGGAGATCAGCTGCACCAGCTGCCGGGCAAAAAGCTGCATCAGCACCACCTCTGCCGCCATGATGACCACCGAGCACAGGTACATGGTGCGCATTCCCTTGCGCACCCGCTCCGGCTGGGCTGCACCCCGGTTCTGGGAGACAAAGGTGGAGCCGGCGTTTGCCATGGAGATCAGCGGCATACTGGTAAAGGAGAACAGCTTGCGCGCGGCGGTGTGCCCTGCAATGGTCAACGTGCCCAGCCCGTTGATGCCGTATTGCAGCACCACCGACCCCGCCGACACGATGCTGCTCATCAGCCCCATGGAGATGCTCTGACTGAACAGCTCCCAGTACAAATGCTGCCCTACCGCCCAGTGCTTGCGGGCGGGCAGCAGCAGCGGTACGCGGCGCATCACATACAGAATGCACAGCACTACCGAGATGCCCTGCGCAATGACGGTAGCCACCGCCGCACCCTGCACGCCCATGCCAAGCCCGGCAATGAACCACAGATCCAGCGCCACGTTCAGCCCCGAACTGATGAGCAGGAATACCAGCGGCATCACGCTGTTGCCGATGGCGCGCAGCAGCCCGGCGCACAGGTTATAAAGGAACATCACCAGCACGCCCAAGTCGATGACGATGATGTACCGGTAGGCGTCCTCTAAAATTTCGGCGGGGGTGTCCAGCAGCTGCAAAAGCGGCCGCAGGCCGAAAAAGCCCACCGTGGTAATGACAAAGCTAGCGCAAAGCCCGATGACCAGCGAACCGGCCACCGTCTTTTTGAGCAGATCCTCGTCCTGTGCCCCGTAGGAGCGCGCAGCCACGATGGAAAGCCCGTTGCCGATGCCGATGCCAAAGCCCACCAGCAGCTCGTAGATGGACCCGCAGGAGCCGATGGCAGCCAGTGCGGTATCGCCCAGCACGTTGCCCACGATCATGGTATCCACGGTATTATACAGCTGCTGGAATAAATTGGACACCAGAATGGGCAGCATGAACAACAGAAGATTCTTGAAAATAGGCCCGTGCAGCAGGTCTGCATTCCGGTTAAAGAGGTTGGTTTTCAGGGGTCGCGTCTGGGTCATAGGGTTCCTTTCTTCGCGCAAAAAGGAGGCCGTTGCACATTTTTTGTGTGCAGTGGCCTCTTTTGCGGTAAAACGATTTAAAAAAATTTATTTGTGTAGTTGCGAAACACCGTAGGTGTTTCGCAACTACTTTTTTATAACTCCTGCTGCTCAAACCTGTTGACGGTCAGCACGGTCAGGGCGGTGAAACCTGCGGCCTTGATGGCGGCGGCGGCTTCGTCAAAGCCGAAGGTCAGCGCGGCGGTGTCGTGGGCGTCGGCGGTGATGATCACCCTGCCGCCCAGCTTGTTCCACTCGCCCAGCAGCCATGCGCCGGGGTAGAAGTCCTTGCGGTAGCCCCGGTATACGCTGCCGGTGTTTACTTCCAGAATGCAGTCGTTCTCCCGGGCGGCTTGCAGCGCCTTGAGCGCCGCTGCCTTGTAGCGGGGAGACTCCTCGTCAAAGAAGCTGCCGTCCGCGTTCAGCTTTTTGACAAGGTCGATATGTCCCAGAATATCCGGCTTTTTGGCGGCGATCTTTTCCACCTCGGCAAAATAGGCTTCTACCGCTGCCAGCGGGTCGCCGTCAAAATCGTTGTTGATGCAGTCCCGCAGATCCTCGGGGCGGAAATCGATCTCGTAGTATTTGCCGGTATTTTTGCCGTACAGATGGTGCGCGCTGCCGATCCAGTAATCAAAGCCCTTGGGCGTGCCCTCGCTCAGCAGGTCCCACTCGATGCCGCACAGGATATCCACCTTGCCCCGGTACTCGTTTTTCAGCTTGGCAATGGTGGCGCGGTACAGGGCAGTGCGGCCGGGGGTCATGCAGTATTCGCGGTCGGGCGTTGTGTAGCTGTGGCCGCTGAAACCAAGGGTGGTCAGCCCCTGCGCACAGGCGGCACCCGCCATCTCCTGCAGGGTGTTCTTGCCGTCACACAGGGTAGAGTGGCAATGTACGCTGGATTTTCTGTAATCTGCCATAGGCTTCTCACTGCATCCTTTCCTGCTTGACCTTGTGGTCGATGACGTGGCGCTTTTCCAGCTCCCGGGTCACATCCTCTACGGTAATGTCCGCGCTGACCATCAGCACCAGCACATGATAGGCAAGGTCGCTGATCTCGTAGACCGTCTCGGCCTTGTCCTCTTTTTCGCCCGCAATGATGACCTCGGTGCACTCCTCGCCCACCTTTTTCAGGATCTTCTCCTTGCCCTTTTCAAACAGGTAGGTGGTGTAGCTGCCCTCCGTGGGGGTATCCTTGCGGCCCTTGATGAGGTTATACAGCCCCTGCCAGCTGAACTGCTTCAGCTCCGGGGAGACATACACTTCGTTGAAAAAGCAGCTCTCTGCCCCGGTGTGGCAGGCGGGGCCGTCTTTCACGACCTCTACCACCAGTGCATCGGCATCGCAGTCGGCGGTAATGGACACCACCCGCTGCACATTGCCGCTGGTCTCGCCCTTGCGCCAGATCTCCTGACGGCTGCGGCTCCAGAATACGGTGCGCCCCTCGGCAATGGTCAGCGCCAGCGTTTCGGCGTTCATGTAGGCAAGGGTGAGCACCTGCTTTGTGTAGTGATCCTGCACGATGGCGGGGATCAGGCCTTTTTCATCAAATTTCAGTTCCATGACGGTTCTCCCTCCCCGGATGGGGATACAGTGTATTTTATCGTATTCAGGATAAAAATGCAAGGGTTTTATGCGTTTTTACAGCCGCATCTCCACGCCGCTTGCGTTCAGGTATTCCTTCAGCTCCCGGATACCCAGCAGCTTCTGGTGGAAGATGCCCGCCGCCAGCCCGGCGTCGATGCCCTTGTGGTGGAACAGCTCCAGAAAATCCTCTTTTTTGCCCGCGCCGCCGCTGGCAATGATGGGGATATTCACCCGGGCAGCCACCGCGTCCAGCATTTCAAGGTCGAAGCCGTTGCGCACGCCGTCGGTGTCGATGCTGTTCAGGCATATTTCGCCCGCGCCGTGGGCGGCGCACCAGCTGATCCAGTCCAGCGCATCCCGGCCGGTATCCTCACGCCCGCCCTTGGCGAACACCCGGAACTGTCCGTTCACCCGCTTCACATCTGCGGAAAGCACCACGCACTGGTCGCCGTAGCGCTGCGCGGCGGCGGGGATAAGCCCGGGGTCTTTCAGCGCGCCGGAGTTGACGCTTACCTTATCCGCGCCGCATTTCAGCACCCGGTCAAAATCCTCCAGCGTGTTGATGCCGCCGCCTACGGTCAGGGGGATAAAAATTTCTCCCGCCACCCGGGTCAGGATGTCGGTAAAGAGGGCGCGTCCCTCAAAGCTGGCGGTGATATCGTAAAACACCAGCTCGTCCGCCCCGGCGGCGTTGTACAGCCGTGCCATCTCCACCGGGTCGGCTACGTCCTTGATGCCCTCAAAGTTCGTGCCCTTGACCACCCGGCCGTCGCGCACGTCCAGACAGGGGATGATGCGTTTGGTTATCATAAAGCTCCCTCTTTCTCAGTCCTGCACCAGCTGCACGCAGCGGGCAAGGTTCAGCGCGCCGGTGTACAGGCTTTTGCCCAGAATGGCCGCTGCCGTGCCCATCTGCTGCAATTCCAGCAGCTCTGCCTCGGAGGAGATGCCGCCGCTGGCCGTAAAGGCCACCCCGGGCACTTGGGCCGCTAATTGCCGGTAAAGGCTCAGGTTTGTGCCCTGCATCGCGCCGTCACAGGCAATGTCGGTGTAGATGATGGCGGTGCAGCCGGCCTCTGCCAGCCGCTTGCAGAAAGCCACGCCCGGCTCGGCGCTGACCTCCTTCCAGCCGTGGATGGCAACATAGCCGTCCTTGGCGTCCACGCCCACGGCAATTTTGTCACCGTATTTTTGCAGCATCCGGGCGGTAAAGGCAAAATCCGTCACCGCCACGCTGCCCAGAATGCAGCGCCCCACCCCGAGGGAAAGGTATTTTTCAATGCGCTCCTCGGTGCGGATGCCGCCGCCTACCTCGATGTATAAACCGCCCTGCTTTGCCAGCGCGGCAATGGTGTCGTAGTTGGAAAGGGTGCCGTCCTTGGCACCGTCCAAGTCCACCACATGAAGATTTTTTGCCCCGGCGGCCACAAAGCTGCGTGCCTGTGCGCAGGGATCCTGCCCGTAAACGGTCATGCGGTCGTAGTCGCCCTGTGTCAGGCGCACCACCTGCCCGCCGCGCAGGTCAATGGCTGGAAATAGCTGCATAGTTGTTTCTCCTTTAGCGTCCTCGCCCGCTCACAATTCGCTGAACGCCTTCAGAATTCTGAGCCCGGTGTCGCCGCTCTTTTCCGGGTGGAACTGGGTGCCGTATACCCGCCCCGCCCGCACCGCGCCGGTGACCGGGATGGAATAATCGCTGACGGCAAGGGTGCTTTCGGCGCAGTTTTTGCCGTAGTAGCTGTGGACGTAGTACACATACTCGCCCTCGCGGATGTACCGGAACAGCGGGTCGTCCTTTACGATGTGCAAGGCGTTCCAGCCCATCTGCGGTACTTTCAGACTTTTGTCCGCGAGGTCGGGCCCCAGCGGGCAGACCTCGCCTTTGATAAAGCCCAGCCCGGCGTGCTCGCCGTATTCGTAGCTTTTTTCAAACAGCAGCTGCATCCCAAGGCAGATGCCCAGCAGGGGCTTCTCTTCCGCCTGCTCCTTCAGCACCGGCACAAGGCCGGTGGCGGTAAGCTTTGCCATGGCATCCCCGAATGCGCCCACCCCCGGCAGGATAAGCCGGTCGGCGGCGCGGATGGCATCGGCATCGGCGGTGACCACCGCCTGCAGCCCCAGCTGCTGCAAGCTGGAACGCAGGCTGAACAGGTTGCCCACCCCGTAATCAAGAATGGCGATCATACCAGAAGTCCTTTCGTGGAGGGAATTTCGTCCCGGTGTGCCGCGTCGATGCGCACGGCCTCGGCCAGTGCGTGGCCCGCGCCCTTGAAGCAGGCTTCCAGAATGTGATGGGTGTTCTCGCCCGCAAACTGCACAAAATGGACGGTGGCGGGCACGCTGCGGGCAAAGCCGTACCAGAACTCCTTGGCGCACTCTACGTCAAAATCGCCCACCTTTTCGGTCTGGCAGCGGATGTCCCAGTTCAGGGTGCAGCGCCCGGAAAGATCCACCGCACACAGCACCAGTGCCTCGTCCATGGGCAGGTAGAAGCTGCCGTAGCGGCAGATGCCGCGCATCTCGCCCAGCGCCCGGGCAAAGGCCTGTCCCAGCGCAATGCCCACGTCCTCGGTGGTGTGGTGGTAGTCCACCTGCACATCGCCGTGGCAGGTGAGCACCAGATCAAACCGTCCGTGCCGGGCAAACAGCTCCAGCATGTGGTTCAGAAAGCCGCACCCGGTGTCAATCTCGTAGCGGCCAGTGCCGTCCAGATCAAGGGTCAGCTCGATCTGGGTCTCGTTGGTGTTGCGTTCCAGCGTTACCATGCGCTCTGCCATTGTCACACCTCCAGTATTTTGTCCACAGCGTCCATCAGCGCCTGCATCTGCTCCGGCGTGCCGATGGTGATGCGCAGCCAGTTTTCAATGCGCGGTGCATCAAAATGCCGCACCAGAATGCCGTTTTCCTTTAACTTTTTGTATAGCGCGCTGCCGTTTATCCGCCCTGTGCTGGCAAATACAAAGTTTGCGCGGCTGTCCAGCACGGTAAAGCCCCGGTCGGTCAGCTGCTGCATCGTCCATGCGCGGGTGTCCATAATGGCGGCGCGGGTCTTATCAAAGTAGGCGGTATCTTCCAGCGCAGCCTGCCCGGCCTTCAGGGTCAGGCGGTTGATGTTGTAGGGGTTCAGGCTGAACTTGACTCGGTTCAGGTCGGCGATCAGCGCCGCGTTGCCCATGGCAAGCCCCAGCCGCGCACCCGCCAGCTGCCGGGATTTGGAGAAGGTCTGCACCACCAGCAGGTTTTCGTATTGGTCGATGAGGGGCACACAGCTCTCGCCGCCAAAGTCCACATAGGCTTCGTCCACAATGACCACGCTGTCCGGGTTCGATCGCAAAATGCCCTCGATGGCATCCCGGGGCAAGCACAGCCCGGTGGGGGCGTTGGGGTTTGCGATGACGATGGTCTCGTGCAGGCCGTGGTAATCGGCGGGGTCAAGGGTGAAGTCCTCTTTTAAGGGGATGATATGGGTGGGGATGTGCAGCAAACCGCACCACACGCCGTAGCAGCCGTAGGTGATATCCGCAAAGGCCAGCGGGTGGCTCTCGTCACAGAAAGCCCGCAGCGCAAAGAACAGGTTCTCGTCGCTGCCGTTGCCGGGCATGACCTGGGAAGGCTGCAAGCCGAAATGCGCCGCCGCCGTGCGCAGCAGCTGGGCACAGGCGGGGTCGGAGTAAAGGCGCAGCTTTTCCACCTCGGCTTCGCTCACGGCTGCCACCACCCGGGGCGATGGCAGATAGGGGCTTTCGTTGGTATTCAGTTTGATGTACTGCTGATCCTGCGGCTGCTCCCCGGGCGTGTAGGGGGTGACAGCGGACAGGGCAGGGGAAAGAAAACGACTCATAATGGTTTCCTCTTACTTCTCATACCGGATGGTCACGCTGCGGGCGTGGGCGTGCAGACCCTCGCGCTCGGCAAAGTCTGCAATGCGGGGCGCAACGGCTTCCAGCGCGTCCCGGGTGTAGTAGATGAAGCTGGACTTCTTGACGAAATCGTCCACGCCCAGCGGGCTGGAAAAGCGTGCGGTGCCGCTGGTGGGCAGGGTGTGGTTGGGGCCCGCAAAGTAATCGCCCAGCGCCTCCGGCACGTTGCGGCCAAGGAAGATGCTGCCCGCGTTGCGGATCTCGTTCAGCACCCCGAAGGGGTCCTCCACGCAGACCTCCAAGTGCTCCGGTGCGATGATGTTGCAGGCCTCGATGGCCTTGTGCAGGTCGGTGCAGAGGATGATCTTGCCGTTGTCGTCCACGCTGGCGCGGGCAATGGCGGCGCGGGGCAGCTGCGGGATCTGTACTTCCAGCTCCGCCTGTACCGCCTTGGCAAGGGCTTCGCTGTCGGTGACAAGCACCGGGCTTGCCAGCCTGTCGTGCTCGGCCTGACTTAACAGGTCTGCCGCCACCCACGCGGGATTGCAGCTGCCGTCTGCCAGCACCAGAATCTCGCTGGGGCCCGCGATCATATCAATGCCCACCTTGCCGAACACCTTGCGCTTGGCGGTGGCAACGTAGATGTTGCCGGGGCCCACGATCTTATCCACCGCCGGAATGCTCTGGGTGCCGTAAGCCAGCGCCGCCACGGCCTGTGCGCCGCCGGTCTTGAAAATTTTGGTCACTCCGGCGGTGGCGGCAGCGGCCAGAATGACCGGGTTCACCTTGCCGTCCTTCCCGGCGGGGGTGGTCATGACGATCTCGGACACCCCTGCCACCTTGGCGGGGATGACGTCCATGAGCACGGTGGAAGGGTACGCCGCCGTGCCGCCGGGCACATAGACACCGGCCTTTTCAATGGGAGTATATTTCTGCCCCAGTACAATGCCGGGGCGGTCGTTCATCACAAAATTCTTGTGCACCTGCTGGCGGTGGAACTGCTCGATGTTCTCCGCCGCCTGCCGCAGGGTCTCGAGGAAATACGGGTCCATGCCCGCAAAAGCTTCGTCGATCTCGGCCTGCGTCACCTGTAAATTTTCGATTGTTGCACCGTCAAATTTCAGAGCGTAGTCCTTCAGGGCGTCGTCGCCCCGGGTGCGCACGTCCGCAATGATGGCGTCCACCACGTCCTCCACATTCTTCTCGGCGCGGATGTCCCGGTTCAGAATTTCCTCCGGTTTCAGCTCGTCAAAATTATACAGCTTGATCATTTCTCTTCCTCCTGCTTGTGCAAGGTGTCGCGCAGCTTTTCCAGCATAGTGTCCATCTGCCGGTGCTTGAACTGGTAGCTGGCCTTGTTGGCGATGAACCGCGCCGAGATGGGCATGAACTCGGTGACCACCTGCAAGCCGTTCTCCCGCAGGGTGGTGCCGGTCTCCACGATGTCCACGATGACATCCGAAAGCCCAAGGATGGGTGCCAGCTCGATGGAGCCGTTCAGCTTGATGATATCGATATCCCGCCCCATGGAGGCGTAGTAGCGCTTTGCAATGTTGACGAACTTGGTGGCTACCCGCACCGGGCGGCTGGGGTCGTCCCGGTAGCCCGCCGGGGCGGCTACGCACATCCGGCAGCGGCCAAGACCGGTGTCCAGCAGCTCGTACACATCGGCGGCGGCCTCGGTCAGGATGTCCTTGCCCACGATGCCCACATCGGCCGCGCCGTGCTCCACATAGATGGCCACATCGCTGGGCTTGACCAGAAAATACCGGATGCCCGCTGCCGGGTTCTCCACCACCAGCTTGCGGGTGGCGTTGTAGTCCTCCGGGCAGCCGTAGCCGATGCCCGCCAGCAGATTATACACCTTGTCGCCCAGCCGCCCCTTGGGCAGCGCCACGTTCAGCATTACCTTGCCGGTGTCCTGATGCTGCACCGGCGGCATTGCGTTCAGCCGGTCCAGCTCGTCCAGATAGACCGCAAAGCCGATGGCACCCGCCCCGGGGGTGAATTTCTGCAGCAGCAGGTCGTACCGTCCGCCCTTCAGCAGCGGGCGGGGCAGGGCTTTCAGATAGCCCTGAAACACAAGGCCGTTGTAGTATTCCATCTCACCGGCTAAAGTCAGATCCAGCCGGATGCTGCCGCCCGCCTGTCCCAGCGTGGGCGCTAGGGCGGTCAGTTCTGCCACGGCGGCGGTCATGGCGGGGTTGCGGCAGAGCGCTGCCGCCTTGGAGAGGGTAGCGGCGTAGCTGCCGGAAAGCTCCAGCACCCCGCACAAGGCGTCTGCCGCCGTTTCGGAAAGCCCCGCAGAAAGCGCGGCGGCGCGCAGCTCGTGGGCGTTTTTCTGCCGCAGCTTTTCCAGCAGCTGCGCCCGGGCGGCCTCCGGCACGCCCAGCGCATCGAACAGGCCGAACAGGTAGCCCATGTGGCTGACCTCCAGCACCCACTCTGCGCCCAGCGCCGCCAGCGACTGCGCCGCCAGACACACCGCCTGCTGCACCTCAGCCTCGCCCACAGCGCCCAGCATCTCCAGACCCATCTGGGAGATCTCTTTAAAGGTGTGGCTTTCGGCGGAGGGGCGGTAGACGTTCTCGTGGTAGTAGTACCGCAGCGTCTCGCCCGGGGCGGGCTGCGCCGTCTTGGCGATGGACAGGGTCACGTCCGGCTTGAGCGCCAGCAGACGGCCGTCCAAATCGGTAAAGGTGATGACCTGCTCCGACGACAGAAAGCTGCGGTTCTCCTGATACAGGCTGTACTCCTCGAACCGTCCCATGTGGTACTTGCGGCAGCCTGCCGTCTCGTACAGGCTGCGCAGCGCAAAGGAGGCGCGCTCCTTTGGCTGCAAATGCTCCAGACTGAACTCCATTTCGCTCCCTCGTTTCCTTTCCCGTGTTTCTTTCCCTGCACCGGCACAATTCCGGCGTCTCTATACACAAAAACATCCGGCGCGGCATCCTCCGCACCATAGAATGAAAGGCTTCTGTTCCTATTTTACTTTATCTAGGTAAAGTTGTAAAGCGTGAAAGTGACGTCTTTTCCATTCTTATCCTACAATTTTTCAGTGCGTTTGTACAGAAAGGCGAAAATTTTTCACCCCATCAGCCCCTCTCGTGAAAATGGAGCACCGGAGTGTCTGCAGACGCTCCGGTGCTCCGAAATTATAAATATTCTTTCCGCTATTGATGCGCAGAGCACCGCGGCGCGCAATCCAAATCGTCCTCCTCCCGGCAGCCTTGTATTCCGCCGTACAAAGGCGTATACTGGGGCAAAAAGGAGGCGTTTGCCATGTGGTTCGTTTACGCGCTGGGGTCTGCGGTGTTTGCTGCCCTTACCTCGATTCTGGCGAAGATCGGCATCGAGGGGGTCAACTCCACCCTTGCCACTGCCATCCGCACGGCGGTGGTGCTGCTGATGAGCTGGGGCATGGTGTTCCTCACCGGCACCCAGACCGGCATTGCGGAGATCTCCCGCCGCAGCTGGCTGTTTCTGGTGCTGTCCGGCCTTGCCACCGGCGCAAGCTGGCTGTGCTACTACCACGCTTTGCAGGTGGGTGCAGCGTCCAAGGTAGTGCCCGTTGATAAGCTCAGCGTGGTCATCACTCTTGCGCTGGCCTTTGTAGTGCTGCACGAGCCCTTTACCGCCAAAAGCCTCATCGGCTGTGCCCTCATCACCGCCGGCACACTGTTTATGGTGCTGTAACGAGATATGCAAAACGGCTGCTGCACGTTTTTGTGCAGCAGCCGTTTTATCGTTTTTAGTCCTCGCCTTTTTTCAGTATATCCAGTTCCGGCATCAGCTCGGAGCTCACGATGGTAAGCATCTGTTCCAGCTTGGCGCATTCCTCGGGGGTAAAGCGCTGCCGGGCACGCTCCACTACGGTGTGCAGATAAGAGTAGCTGATGTTGTAGTAGTCGATATACTTCTGGGTGGGGCGCAGATGGTACTCCCGCCGGTCGGTGGTGGACTGGATCTTTTCCACATAGCCCTTTTTCACCAGACTGCCGATCTTGTACGCCGCATTGGGGGTGGAGATCTGCATCATCCGGGAAAACTCCGCAATGGTGGGCTCGCCCATGGCCATGATGCCCTCCATGCAGAAGGACTCCACCGTGGTCAGGGTAGCCTCACGGGTGGCAAAACGCTGGAACACGTTCTGATAAAAATGCAGCTTGAATTTGGTGTAGACGTCCTGAAAAGCTTTTTCCAGCATGGGTCATGCGCCTCCAATGGTTCAACTTTTTTACTATACGTTCAGTATACCACGAAAATGCCCCGCTGCATAGCGGAATTTTTACACAGCATCCCCGGAAGTTTTTGCCCGGGTACGGGCGCGGATGACGCTGAGCACCGCCAGTTCCAGCACGATGGCCACCACCAGCAGCACCAGCGAGGTGACAAGGCTTGCGCGGCTGCCCAGCACCGCCTGTGCAAGGCCGGTGATGATGTAGCACACCGCCGAGCAGGCCGCCGCCGTAATGGCGTAGGGCAGCTGGGTGGAAACGTGGTTCACATGGCTGCAATGCGCGCCCGCCGAGGCCATGATGGTGGTATCCGAGATGGGGGAGCAGTGGTCGCCGCACACCGCGCCGGACAGGCAGGCGGCAATGGACACCACCAGCATCTCGCCGTCCGGGAAGGCCTGACAGACGATGGGGATCAGGATGGAGAAGGTGCCCCAGGAAGTGCCGGTGGCAAAGGCAAGGAACACTGCCACAAGGAAGATGATGAACGGCAGCAGATACTGCAAAGCCGCCGCAGAGCTGCCCAGCAGGTTTGCCACATAATACTTTGCACCCAGCAGGCCGGTCATGCCGGACAGCGTCCATGCAAGGGACAAAATCAGCATGGGGCTGACCATGGCCTTGAAGCCCTCGGGGATGCAGGCAGCAAAGTCCTGAAAGGTCATCACGCTGCGCACCCGGTAAAATACAAAGGTGAACAGCAGGGCAATGCTGCTGCCCAGCACCAGACCCGCCGAGGCGTTGCAGTCCGCAAAGGCGGTGATGAAGTCTACGCCCTCAAAGAAGCCGCCGGTGTACACCATGCCGAAGATACAGGCGGCGATCAGCACCAGCACCGGCGCGATCAGGTCGATGACATGGCCGTTGGCATCATTACCATCGTCCACATCGTCGCCGTAGGGACGGTCGGCGGTGGTAAACAGGTCGCCGTTTTTGGCGTTGTCCTCGTTCAGCTTCATGGGGCCGAACTCCGCCCCGGTAAAGATGAGGAACAGGCTCATCACCACGGTCATGACGGCGTAATAGTTATAAGGAATGGTGCGCAGGAACATGGTAAAGCCGTTGATGCCGGAACCCGCCGGGACGCTGGAGGTGACCGCAGCCGCCCAGCTGGACACCGGCGCAATGATGCAGATGGGCGCGGCGGTGGAATCGATCAGGTAGGCCAGCTTTGCGCGGGACACCTTCTGCCGGTCGGTCACCGGGCGCATCACCGAGCCTACGGTCAGGCAGTTGAAGTAGTCGTCCACAAAGATCATCACGCCCAGCAGCAGGGTGGCAAACTGTGCGCCTGCCCGGCTGTGGATGTGGGTGGAGGCCCAGCGGCCGAAGGCTGCTGAGCCGCCCGCCTTGTTCATCAGCGCCACCAGAATGCCCAGCATGACCAGAAAGGCCAGAATGCCCACGTTGCCGGAGTCCGACAGCTTGGTGATCATGCCGCCGTCCTCGTTGAAGAACAGGGTGTTCAGCGCCAGCTCAAGGTTGCCGTTGGCATACAGCAACGCGCCGGAGGCAATGCCCACCAGCAGCGAGGTGTACACCTCCTTGGTGTTCAGCGCCAGCACGATGGCAATGACCGGCGGCAGCAGGGAAAAGAAGGTGCTGTACACCGCACAGGTGTAGGTGGCGGGGTCGGCTACCTTGCCGGGGGTCACCGCCGTGCACCACAGCAGCAGGGCAAAGACGAACAACGCCCCCACCCAAGAAAGATTTTTGTTTTTCATAAGCTCCTCATATCAGGTGTCAATCATTGTCTGCGGGGTTCGTCCGGCGTATCGGGGTGCAGGCTGCGGGGCAGACTACCCACAGAAATGCAAAGGGGGTGTGCACCGTGCCGGATTACAAGGCCATGTACTTTGAACTGTTCCGCGCCAGTGTGCAGGCTGTGCAGCTTTTACAGGACGCGCAGACCCGCGCCGAGCAGCAGCTGCTGGCCGCAGACTTGCCGCCGCTGCGGCTGGACGAAACAGAACCGGACGATCCTTAGCCCTTTTTGGCCTCGGCCTTAGCGGCAAACTTTTCCTCAAAGATGATAAAGCGCTCGTGGGTGCCGCCGCCCACAGGACCTTTCTCGTCCGCAAGCGTCACCTTGAAGGTCAGCTTGCGGCCCTCTACGGCCACCAGCTCACTGTGGCAGGTCACGGTCATGCCCACCGGGGTGGGTGCGGTGTGCTCCAGTTCCAGCTTGGTGCCCACGGTGCCGCTGCCTGCCTCCAGCGCGGGGGCAACGCTCTGCCAGCAGGTCTTTTCGGCCAGTGCCACCAGTGCAGGGGTAGCAAACACGTCCAGCGTGCCGCTGCCCATGGTCTTTGCAGTGTTCTCTGCGCTCACGCGCACGCTCTGCTCGCCGCAGATTCCGGTTTCCAGCTTCATATACAGTTCCTCCTTATGCGTCCTATGGACGCAGTTGTGTTATTTGTGGTTACACGCCTTTATAAGATATCACAAAACGCACCGGAATGCACTATTTTTTGCATATTTTTTCAGCGTCTCTTACAGAGGGCGGACGATTTAGAATGTGCTCCGCTGCGCTCTGCACATATTCAGCGGAAAGAATATTTTAAATTTCGCGTTTGGAGCGACCGCGTTTGCGGAGCGCAGCGCAGCAATGAAAGCCCCAGTGGGGCTTTTAAGCGGCAGAGCGGTCTGCGTTAGCAGATGGAGGGACTTTGCCCCGACAAGCTCTGCGGAGCGCTCCAAACGCATTTTCACGGGAGGGGTCGTAGCGGCAAACGGCATTTGCAACGCCGCTTTCTGCGAAAGCGCGGCGCTGCGGGCGGGCGCTCGCTCCCCCATGGGGGAGCTGTCGCGTAACGACTGAGGGGTTCTAAATCGGCGGAGCCGGAAAAAACGGTTAAAAGATCTTCACGCCGAACAGGCGTGAATCTTCAGTTTTTTCCGGTGGGAGCCCACTTCTTTAGGATTGTCAAGGGCGAGCAGCCCTTGGCCCGTTGCGGGGTGGGTGGAGTCCAGAGGTAGGGAGGGGGGAGTCGGAACACCCCTCCCTGCCTCTGGCCCAGCGGAGCGTCCCTGCACGCTGAAGGCAAGCAGTAACTTTCCCCGCAGAGCGTGGCGCGCATTTCAAATCGTTTTGCCTGTCCAACCCGCACCCTATTTGCAAATTAAAATTGCATCTTTTTTGCGTTTTACGGCGATTTTCAGCAATTTTACAGCAATGTAAAAAACTTTGCGGATTTTGCTTGACAGGGAGCCGTCTGCGTGCTATCATGAACACATGAACAGATGCTCATATATCGAAACGAAGGGGGAGGACAGCATGACCGGGCTAGAACAGACCGCACCGGAAAAGGAAAAACAGCCGGTGGAGATGCCGGACGATGAGGTGCTGTACGAATTGGCAGACCTGTTCCGCGTGTTTGGCGATTCCACCCGCATCAAAATTCTGTACGCCCTGCACGACAGCGAACTTTGCGTGCAGGATATCGCGGACGCCGTGCAGCTGAGCCAGTCTGCCGTCAGCCACCAACTGCGGGTGCTCAAGGACTCCAAGCTTGTGCGCTTCCGGCGGGAGGGCAAAACTGTTTTCTACGCACTAGACGATGACCATGTGCGCAGCATCCTCTCCATGGGGATGGACCATATCGAAGAATGACCGGGCACACGCCCGCAGAAAAGAAAGGCTGGTACTTATTATGAAAAAGACCTACAAGATCGAAGTGGACTGCGCCAACTGCGCCCAGAAGATGGAGGACGCCGCCAACACCGTTTCCGGTGTGGAAAAGGCAACCGTCAGCTTTATGACCCAGAAGATGAAGGTGGAGTTTGCCGAGGGTGCCGACCCTCACGCCACCATGGAGAACGTGCTGTCTGCCTGCAAGAAGGTAGAGGACGACTGCGAGATCTTTGATATCTGATGTACGGCAAAGCTCTCCCGGTCGGTACGGATCGGGGGAGTTTTTCTGTGGAAAAATTCGCCGCTTTTCAACAATTTCCACCGGGTTTTCAACACGCTTTGCGGAAAAAGAGAAAAAGAAGCGTGGAAAAGCGCTTTTTTACAGGAAAACTGTGTGGAAAACGCGGGTAAAACTGTGGAATACCCATTTTTTGCCGAAAAACCTGTGGAAAACCACCCGTTTTTCATCCGCTGCACCGCAAAACAAGGAGCGTTGCTTATGAACAAGAAACAAAAAAAGACCCTTGAGCGCATTCTGATCGCCGTGGCACTGGTCATCGTGCTCAAGCTTTTGCCCGCCTTGCCCATGCCGGTGGAGCTGGCGCTCTACTGCATCCCCTACCTTGTTGTGGGCTGGGACGTGCTGCGCAAGGCGCTGAAGGGCATCAAGAACCGTCAGCCCTTTGACGAGTGCTTTCTGATGGCAGTTGCCACCGTGGGCGCGTTTGCGCTGGGCGATTATGTGGAGGGCTGCGCCGTTATCATCTTCTACCAGATCGGCGAACTGTTCCAGAGCGTGGCTGTGGGCAAAAGCCGCCAGAGCATTGCCAGCCTGATGGACATTCGTCCGGACTACGCCAACATTGAGGGCGAGGACGGCAAGCTGGAACAGGTGGACCCGGACGAGGTCGAGGTGGGCACCGTCATCGTGGTGCAGCCCGGCGAGCGGGTGCCCATTGACGGCGTCATCGTGGAGGGTGCTTCTGCCCTGAACACCGCCGCCCTGACCGGTGAGAGCCTGCCCCGGGACGTGAACGCCGGGGACGAGGTCATCAGCGGCTGCGTGAACATGACCGGCCTGCTGAAAGTGCGCACTACCAAGGAATTTGGCGAATCCACCGTCTCTAAGATCCTCGATCTGGTGGAAAATTCCAGCATGAAAAAAGCCCGGGCAGAAAACTTTATCACCCGCTTTGCCCGGGTGTACACCCCCGCTGTCTGCTACGGCGCACTGGCGCTGGCGCTTCTGCCGCCGGTGGTGCTGCTGCTCATGGGACAGCCTGCCCGCTTTGGCGACTGGGTCTACCGCGCTTTGACCTTCCTTGTCATCAGCTGCCCCTGTGCGCTGGTCATCTCCATCCCGCTGAGCTTCTTCGGCGGCATCGGCGGTGCTTCCTCCTGCGGCATCCTCATCAAGGGCTCTACCTATCTGGAAGAACTGGCCAACACCGGCGTTGTGGTGTTCGATAAAACCGGCACCCTGACGCAGGGCACCTTTAAGGTCACCGGTATCCACCCCGCCGAGGGCGTGACCGATGCCGCACTGGTGGAAGCCGCTGCGCTGGCAGAAAGCTGGTCGAAGCACCCCATCTCCCTGAGCATCAAAGCTGCCTACGGCAAGCCCATCGATGCCGCCCGGGTCACGGACGTGCAGGAGCTGGGCGGTCATGGCGTGACCGCGAAGGTGGACGGCAAGGCCGTTGCTGCCGGCAACGCCCGTCTGATGGAAAAGCTGGGGCTGACCGTCCCCGCCGTGGACGGCGTGGGCACCATCGTGCACGTTGCCGTGGAGGGCAGCTACGCGGGCTATCTGCTGATTTCGGACGTGGTAAAGCCCCACAGCGCCGATGCCATCCGCGCTTTGAAGGCCTCCGGCGTGCGCAAGACGGTCATGCTGACCGGCGATGCACAGCCGGTGGCACAGGCGGTAGCGCAGCAGCTGGGTCTGGACGAGTACCACGCCGGTCTTTTGCCCGGCGACAAGGTGGACCAGATCGAAAAGCTGCTTGCCGCAAAGCAGCCCAAGGAGAACCTTGCCTTTGTGGGCGACGGCATCAACGACGCACCGGTGCTGTCCCGCGCAGACGTGGGCATCGCCATGGGCGCGCTGGGCTCGGATGCCGCCATCGAGGCGGCAGACGTGGTGCTGATGGATGATGACCCCGCCAAAATCGCGCTGGCCATGCGCATCGCCCGCCGCACCCTGCGCATCGTGCACCAGAACATCGTGTTCGCGCTGGGCATCAAGGCGCTGTGCCTGCTGCTGGGCGCACTGGGCATTGCCGGAATGTGGGCAGCCATCTTTGCGGACGTGGGCGTGATGGTCATTGCCGTGCTCAACGCCACCCGCGCCCTGTATACCAAAGACCTGACCAAAAACTAATATAAACGCAAAACAGCCAGACCGGCATTGCCGGTCTGGCTGTTGTTGTTTTGGGGAAGTTTACAGCTTTTCCACCATCGCTGCCACGATCTTAGTGGCGGTGGCGACATACTCGCTGATGGAGAACTTCTTCACCACCAGCACCTCGTGGCCGTCCTCGTCGGCGTTGTCGCTCATGGCGCGCAGGATGACGCAGGGCACGCCGTTCTTGGCGGCGATCTGGCTTACCGCAGCGCCCTCCATCTCCACGCAGTCCGGGGCGCACTTGGCTTCAATGGCGGCCTTCGTCTCGCTGTCGCCCACGAACAGATCGCCGGTGGCGATCTTGCCCACCAGCGCTTTTACCCCGGCTTCGGCGCAGGCAGCCTCGGCGGCGGCGATCAGTTCCGGGTCGCCAGAGTATTCCTTCAGGAACGGCGGGTTCTGGCAGATCATATCCAGCTGGGCGTCGTGGTACAGCACCGTTTTGCCGATGACCACATCGCCAATGCCGATCTTGCTGGTCATATTGCCCGCAATGCCGGAGAAGATGATCTTCTCTGCGCCGAACTTGGTGATGAGCACCTGCGTGGTAGCGGCGGCGTTGGCCTTGCCCATACCGGCGCAGCACACCACCACCTGCTTGCCGGCCAGCGTACCTTTGTGGTACTCCACGCCGCCGTAGGGCTCAACGGTGACATTTTCCAGCTTTGCACACAGCTGGTCTACTTCATCGGGCATAGCGCCCATAATACCCAAGATCATGGTGGACTCCTTTAAACATTAAACAGGAACTCGATGACGTCGCCATCCTGCACAACATACTCCTTGCCCTCGGTGCGCTGCAGGCCCTTGGCCTTGACGGCGGCGTAGTCGAAGTTGTTGGCTTCCAGATCGTTGTAGCCGATGACGCTGGCGCGGATGAAGCCACGCTCGAAGTCGCTGTGGATCTTACCGGCAGCCTGCGGAGCCTTGGTGCCCTTGCGGATGGTCCATGCGCGGCACTCCTTCTTGCCGTCGGTCAGGAAGGAGATCAGACCCAGCAGGTCGTAGCTGGCGGTGATGAGGTTGTCCAGACCGCTGGCCTCGATGCCCATCTCGGCCAGAAATGCCTTCTTTTCCTCGGGGCTGTAATCCGCAATGTCCTCCTCGGTCTTGGCGCAGATGGGAATGTAGCGGGCGCCCTCTTCCTTGGCGCGGGCAGCCACCAGCGGGACGTACTTGTTGTTCTCGATGCCCTCCATCAGGTCATCCTCGCCCACGTTGCAGGCGTACAGCACCGGCTTTGCGCTCAGCAGACCCATCTCGTGCAGTACGGTCTGCTGCTCGGTGTCGGCGGGGTCAAAATCGAAGCTGCGGGCGGGCTTACCGGCGCTCAGATGGTCGGCCAGCTGCTGCAGCCAAGCGGCCTCGGCGGCAGCGCCCTTGTTGTTGCCGCTCTTGGCAGCTTTTGCCATGCGGCCAGCGCGGTTCTGCACCACCTCAAGGTCGGAGAGGATCAGCTCGTAGTCGATGGCTTCAATATCGGCAATGGGGTCCACGGCCTCGGCCTTGGTCACGTCCTCCACCACATGGATGATGTTGTCATCGTCAAAGCAGCGCACCACGTGCACGATGGCGTCGCACTCGCGGATATGGCCAAGGAACTTGTTGCCAAGGCCGGCGCCCTGACTTGCGCCCTTCACCAGACCCGCAATGTCCACGAACTCCACGATGGCGGGAGTTTTTTTGTTGGTCTGCCAGATCTCGGCCAGCTTGTCCAGCCGCTTGTCCGGCACTGCCACGATGCCGGAGTTCGGCTCGATGGTGCAGAAGGGATAGTTTGCAGCCTCCGCATTCTTGGTGGAGGTGATGGCGTTGAACAGAGTGGACTTGCCCACGTTGGGCAGGCCGACAATACCTAACTTCATATAAAATACGCTCCTTACACGTTTTTTGACATAACGATACATCTATCATTATACGCGATGAACCCCGCCAGCGCAAGGGGGCAGGGCTATCTTGAATAAGGAATCCTGAAATAATCCGGGATGGTTTATCGGCAAGAAATCAAATCTCGGAAGTTCCGCGGTAAACGTTTCTTGCCGATAGCGCGGCTGCGTAAGGTGTACCCTAGGCAGAAATGTGAAAAAAACTACACTTCCTTCTTTATTTTGTCATAACTGTCCCGTATAATAGAAAGGAAAGAGCCTGTCAAAACGCCCGGAAGGGCTGAAGATACAGCAAAAACCTGCATAAAAGGGGAGGAAAACACTTATGGCAAACGAAAAGATCCTTGTGGTGGACGACGACGCCAACATCTGCGAGCTGCTGCGGCTGTACCTGACCAAGGAGGGCTATCAGGTCACGGTGGCAAACGATGGCGAAGAAGGACTGGAAAAGTTCAACGCAGTCAAGCCGGACATGGTGCTGCTGGACGTGATGATGCCCCGCATGGACGGCCTTGAGGTCTGCCGCCGCATCCGCAAGGCGGGCAACACCCCGGTAATGATGCTTACCGCCAAGGGCGAGACCTTTGACAAGGTGCTGGGCTTGGAGCTGGGCGCAGACGATTACATGGTCAAGCCCTTTGACGCAAAAGAGGTGGTGGCACGCATCAAGGCGGTGCTGCGCCGCTGCCAGACTACCTCCGCTGCCGCCGAGAGCACCGAGGGCGTTATTGAGTTCGACAACCTCCGTCTGGATATGAACAGCTACGAGCTGCGGGTCAAGGGCAAGGTGGTGGAAGCTCCCCCCAAGGAGCTGGAACTGCTGAACTGTCTGGCCTCCCACCCCAACCGCGTGTACACCCGCGACCAGCTGCTGGACGAGGTGTGGGGCTTTGAGTATTACGGCGACAGCCGCACCATTGATGTCCACGTCAAGCGTCTGCGCGAAAAGCTGGCCGGGGCTTCCGATAAGTGGGAACTGAAAACCGTCTGGGGCGTGGGCTATAAGTTCGAGGTGCGTCAGTAATGCGTAAAAGTATCTCCACAGCCTTTTTCTCCATGGTGTCCACCCTGATGGTGCTGGGCATCGTGCTGATGGGCTGCTCGGAGTGGGTGCTGTTCAAGAATTATTTTGCGAAGGATCGCTACGAAACACTGGATCAGGTGGTAAATGTCGCCAAGCGCACCGCAGAGTATCTGGTAAACAGCGAGACCATGCCGCAGGGCGCAGAGCTGGACGCTTTGAACACCAAGCTGGAGATCATCGGCGAGAGCGCCGAGGCTTATCTGTTTTTCACCGACCGACAGGGCAATGTGCTCATCGCCTCCGACCCGGACAAGCTTACCACCGGCACCGTGCCGCTGGATATCTGCCAGCGCGCCAACGCAGTGGCTGACCCGGACGCCCGGCACTACCACGCTTTCGGCGATTTGGGCGGTGCCCTGACCGAAAAAAGCTATATCGCGGCGGTGGAGACCATCGACGACCAGAGCCTGTTCAGCGGCTGGCTGTTTTTGTGCTCCTCCGGCGCGCAGCTCACCGACTTCAAGCAGCAGTTCTGGTCTAACTTCCTGATGTCCGCCTGCGTAATGCTGCTGTGCGCCAGTGTGCTGACCCGCCTGCTGATGCGTCAGCTCACCGACCCGCTGCAGAAGGTCACCGATGCCGCCCAGCGCTTTGGCGGCGGCGACCTCTCCGTCCGCGTGGAGGGCGTGGAGGGCGATGGCGAGGTGGCAGACCTTGCCCGCACCTTCAACCAGATGGCGGAGAACATCCAGTCCAACGATAACTCCCGGGGACAGTTCATGGGCAACATCGCCCATGAGCTGCGCACCCCCATGACTACCATCAAGGGCTTTGTGGACGGCATTCTGGACGGCACCATCCCGCCCGAGATGCAGAACCACTACCTGCAGCTGGTCAGCGAGGAGACCGGCCGTCTGGCACGGCTCATCCAGAATATGCTGGATCTCTCCAAGCTGGAAAGCGGCGAGTATCAGGTGAACGCCCGGATGTTCAATATCTGGGAGACCCTGACCGGCGTGGCACTTGCGGCAGAGCAGCGCATCAACGATGGCATGATCGAGCTGGAAGGCCTGACCATGGATGAAAAGGTGCTGGTCTACGCAGACCCTGACCTGATCCATCAGGTGGCGTATAACCTGCTGGACAATGCCATCAAGTTCACCCCGGCGGGCGGCACCATCCGCTTCAGCGTGGAAAAGCTGGGGCCCGAGGCCGAGATCTCCATCTGGAACTCCGGGCAGGGCATCAGCCCGGAGGCGCTGCCCTATGTGTTCGAGCGGTTCTATAAAGAGGATCGTTCCCGCGGTCTGCACGCCCGCGGCTCCGGTTTGGGACTGAACATCTGCAAGGTGCTGGTCAATCTGGCCGGCGGGCAGATCCGCGTGGAGAGCCAGCAGGGCGAGTGGTGCCGCTTTGTGTTCACCCTGCCCACCTGTTCCCCCAATCCCGGCGGCATGAAGCGCCTGCCGGATGCCGCCGGGCAGCCCGGCGCAGTGGAGGACCCCGCCAGCATGAAGCCGGTAGAATAAGACCCCGCAGCCAGACTGCCCCGCCCGGGCGGTCTGGCTGCTTTGGCGTTGTTGGAATAAAAATCCTGCTTACCGCTGTGACCCCCTCTTGTGAAAATGCGTTTGGAGCACTCCGCAGAGTGCGACAAACGCGGAATTAAAAATCTATTTTCCGCTGAATATGGCTAGCAACGACGACGACCGCCGCCAGCGGCGGAAACAGGGAGGAGTTGTTGGGGCAGCGGCCAGCAAGACGCGAGTGCCGCCCAAGGCACGAAGCGGATGCTGGGTGCCGCAACCCGGAAGCAGCGGAGGCCATTCCAAATCGTCCTGCTTCAAAGAAAGCTGCTGCAAAATGGCAAGCCTTCGGCGGCAGCTGCGCGGCACATGGAGATGCTGCCGCGCAATGGACTTTTTGCGCCATTTACGACTTTTCGGTGAAAAAAACTGCTGCGGGTTTGATTTTTTGGCCGTTTTCATGTAAACTAAAAGATAACCATGCCCGCGTATTTTTTGCCCGGCAGAACCCTGCAAAACGCGCAACGCATGGGATAAAAATTGCTAAAAATAACGGAGCGTAATGAAATATTATGGCCATCGTAAGTCCTTCGATTCTTTCTGCTGATTTTGGCAAGCTGGGTGCAGACTGCCGCATGGTGCTGGATGCCGGCGCACAGATGCTGCACTACGACGTGATGGACGGGCATTTTGTGCCCAACATCAGCTTTGGCGTGCCGGTGCTCAAAAGCCTGCACAAGGCGCTGCCGGATGCCTTTTATGACGTGCATCTGATGATCAGCCACCCGCTGCAATACGCCGAGCCCTTTATCAAGGCCGGTGCGACCCTGTATAATTTCCATCTGGAGTGCGAAGATGATATTCAGGCCACCATTGATGCCGTGCGTGCGCTGGGCTGCAAGGTGGGTCTGACCATCAAGCCCGGCACCCCGGCCGAGGCGCTGGCACCGTGGCTGGAGCAGCTGGATCTGGTGCTGGTGATGAGCGTGGAGCCCGGCTTCGGCGGGCAGAAGTTCATGCCCTCGGCGCTGGACAAGCTCCGCTGGCTCAAGGCAGAGCGGGAAGCACGCGGCCTTTCCTACCTGCTGGAGGTGGACGGCGGCGTGGATGCCGCCACCGCACCCTTGTGCGTGGAAGCCGGTGCCGATGTGCTGGTGGCAGGCAGTGCCGTGTTCGGCGCCGCCGACCCTGCTGCGGCTGTGGGCGCACTGGCCAGCCTGTAAGGAGGGCTGTATATGGATGAAGCTTTGATCCAAGAGCAGGAGCGGCAGCTGCAAAAGACCGGCCGGTACTATAAGCACGTTTTCTGGCTGTGTGTGCCGCTGCTGTGCATGGCCTGCTATTTCTATGGGGCGCGTCCGCTGCTGCTGTGCGGCATCGCCCTGCTTACCGGCAACCTGTGCGACCGTCTGGTGGCGCTGCTGCGCCATCGGGTGTACACCAATAAAGATCTCTCCAACGAGAGCTTCAGCCTGATCATCGCCCTGCTCATGCCTGCCACCGTGGACATCTATGTGCTGGTGGTGGCAGTGCTGGCGGGCGTATTGATCGGCAAGGAGGTCTTTGGCGGCTACGGCAGCTATCCCTTCAACCCCGCTGCCGTGGGCTACGCCGTGGCGGCGGTATCGTGGCCGGAGCAGGTGGTGCGCTACCCGCAGCCCTATACGCCACTGCCCCTGTGGAACGCCTCTGCCGTGCCGGTAAGCAGCACCATCGAGGATACCCTGCGCAGCGGCGGCATCCTGAACCTGAACGCCCTCGCCGTCGTGCTGGGCGAGTTTGCTGCCCCCATGGGCACCGGCGCGGCGCTTGTCATTCTGGCCTGCGGCCTCGTGCTGTGGACCCAGAAGGACGTGCACATCGGCGCATCAGCGAGCTTTCTCATCACCTGCGGGCTCATCGCCTTCTTCTTCCCGCGTCAGGTGGGTCTGGCGGACAGCACCCTCTTCAGCAGCCTGCTGCCCCGCCTGCAGGGCATCCGGGACGAGCTGCACACCGGTGCGGTGCTGTTCTGTGCGGTGTTCCTGCTCAACGAACCCTACACCTGCGCCCATCACCGGCTCGGACGCATCCTGTACGGCGCCCTAGTGGGTGCTGCCACCATGGGCTTCCGCTATTTCGGCGTGTACGAGACCGGCGTCTGCTTTGCACTGCTGGCCGTCAACAGCGTGTCCGCGCTCATTGACCGCACCGAGGAGCGGCTGTACCGTCTGCTGCACCGTCTGCCGTCCGAACGAAAGGAGGCTGCGGAATGAAAAAGCGTACTGCGGAACTGATTTTAAAGGACCCCGAAAAGTTTGCCCATCACGACCGCGTGTTCCTGAATAACCCGGTGGTCATGCAGGGCATGGGTCTGGCACCGCTGGTGGTCGTGGCTACCACCGGCCAGAACGGCCTGATGCTGGCGGCGGCGGTGACGCTGCTGCTGGTGCCCTCCCGCGTGCTGGCCTGCCTGCTCAGCCGCCTTGTACCCCTGCGGGACGAGGAGCCTACCCCGGAGCAGCTGCAAAAAAAGCTGCTGCCCCGCGCACTTTTGTACGCAGCCAGCGCCGCTGTGGTGTACCTAGCGGCATATCCCATTTTGAACTTCGTGTTTGGCACCGGGCTTTTGAACCTTGGCATCTACCTGCCCATGCTGGTGGTGGAGCCGCTTCTGACCTACCGCTTCGGCCGCGTGCAGGAGACAGTGCACAAGGCCGTTTCCAAGGGCGTGCGCATCACCGTGGGCTACGCGCTGCTGCTGCTCGTGGTGGGCGTGGTGCGCGAGTGGCTCAGCCTTGGCACCGTGTTCGGTGCCCCGGTGGGGCGCTGGGCGCTGCTTCCGCTGGCTAAGATGCCGGCGGGCGGCTTTATCGTGCTGGGCATCCTGTGCGCTATCTGGCGCGCTGCGGCTGCAAAGCGCAAGGAATATCTGAAAAAGGAAGCACGGGATACCCTGACCGTGCACTACCAGAAGGAGGTGAACCGCGAACCGTGAAGGAAGTTGTAAGCAGCTCGGCAGTGTTTTTCAGCTATGCACTGCTGGCCATTTTTGCACAGAACGCTGTCTTTACCCGTGCACTGGGCGTGTCCCGCATGGTGCAGCTGGTGGGGGACGACCGCACCAGCAGCGCCTTGTTCGGCATGATGCTGTGCATCACGCAGGTGCTGGTGGCGCCGGTGGTTTTTCTTGCCGGGCGGTTCATTGCCCCGCTGGATAACCGCGCCCAGCTGCGCCCGCTGGTGTATATTGCCAGCATTGCCGTGGTGTGTCTGGCGGAGCATCTGGTGCTGTGGCTGCTGCGCAGCCTGCCCCGCCGCGCCCAGCTGCTGCGCATCGTGCCGCTGGCCGCGCTGAACAGCGGCGTGCTGGGCACGGTGCTGGTGGAGCGCACCCAGTCCTTTACCCTTGGCCAGAGCCTTGGCTTTGGCCTTGGCAGCGGCCTTGGCTATGTGCTGGCGGTGCTGCTGGTCACCGAGGCGCGCCACCGCCTGCGCAGCAAAGCGATCCCCAAGGCATTCCGCGGCCTGCCCATCACGCTGGTGTATATCGGCGTGCTGGCGCTGGCGATCTATGGCTTTACCGGACATTCCGTCATCCTGTAACGCAGACAGGGAGGAAAGGATACCATGGCTAAGAATAAACGTCAGAAGGTCAAGCATTATAACCGCAGCTTTTACAGCAGGGAAACGCGCGTAAAGCGCGGCATCGGCATCGTGGTGCTGGTGGCGGCAGTGCTGGCAGCCGCATGGTTTGCCGCACCCCATGTGCTGGATTGGGCCACCCACACTTGGTATACCGTGGTCAAGGATCGGGATCTGGAGGCCGAAAGCGCTTCCCGCGCCGAGGCAGCCGCCTCCTCTGCTGCGGCGGCAAGCAGCGCCGCTGCTTCGCAGGCAGCGTCTGAGCCGGAGGAGGAAAAGCCGCTGGACGGCAAGGCCATTACCGGCGGCAGCTGGGCAGAGCTGGACGTGACCACCCTGACCGATGAAGCCGCCATCCGCGCCGCCGCCCGGCAGCTGAAGCAGCAGGGCGCAGACTACGCCCTTGTCACTCTGAAGGACGCCGCTGGCACGGTGTATTATGCTTCCGGGGTGGCAGCCGCTGCCCAGAGCATCACCGAAAACCCGGTGGATGCGGCCAATATCGCCGCCATCCTGCGGGAGGAGGGCATCATCCCGGCGGCACAGCTTGCCGCCTTTACCGACCCGGTGTCGGTGTACACCGACCGCAGCATGGGCGTGCACTACGATGGCAACAGCCTCTGGCTGGATAACGTCAGCGCAGCCAAGGGCGGCAAGGCATGGATGAACCCCTTTGCCGCAAGTGCGGTGCAGTATGTCGGCGACCTCATTGAGGAGGTGCAGGGCATGGGCTACGAGCAGGTGGTGCTTACCGGGGTGCAGTTCCCCAATATCATCACCCGCAAGCAGGACTTCGGTGCCTCCGGCGGCAAGAGCCGGGAGGGACGCGCCGCCCAGCTGACGGCGGATATCGCCGCATGGCAGACCCGCTTTGCGGGCAGCGTGACCCTGTGGGTCAGCTACCCGGACGCACTGTGCACCGCTGCCACCGATGCCCTTGGCACCACCGGTACGTCCCTTGGCATGGAAAATCTGCTGGTCACCAGCAGCACCGCGCTGGACGCGGACAGCCGCGCTGCGCTGGAGCAGGCCGCTGCCGACGCCGGTGTGAAGCACGTTGTGGTGCACGATACCGCAGCGTTCCGCTGAGAAGCGGCTTTTAAAGAGGGGAGGAAACGACTATGAAACCGACTACCTGTTTTGCACCCGCACACATCCTGCTGCCTTCGGAGCAGGTGCCGCTGGAGCAGTGGGGCTGCATTGCCTGTGACCAGTTTACCAGTGACCGCAGCTACTGGCAGCGGGCAGAAGAGACCGCTGCGGGTGCGCCCAGCACCCTGAACCTGATCCTGCCGGAGGTGTATCTGGAGGACGGAGACGCCGACGCGCGGGTGGAAAAGATCCACGCCACCATGCAGGACTACGCCAAAAATGTGCTCACCCGGGCGGTGGATGGCTTTATCTATGTAGAGCGCACCGAGCAGAGCGGCCGGGTGCGGCAGGGTCTTGTAGGACGTGTGGACCTGGAGGCATACAGCTACCGCCGGGGCGAAAAATGCACCGTGCGCCCCAGCGAGTGCACCGTGGAAAGCCGCATCCCGCCCCGCATGAAGGTGCGTACCGGCGCTGCGCTGGAAACGCCCCATATCATGATGCTGGCCGATGACCCGGACTGCACCCTCATCGAGCCCATTGCCGCCCACAAGGACAGCCTGCCCAAGGTATACGAGGGCGAGCTGATGCTGGGCGGCGGCCATGTGGCAGGCTGGGCAGTGGAGGACCCCGCCCTCATCGCACAGATCGAAAATGCGCTGACCGTGCTGGGCAGTCAGGAAGAATTTGACAAGAAATACCCCGATGCCACCCGCCGCGACCCGCTGACGCTGGCCGTGGGCGATGGCAACCACTCGCTGGCTACCGCAAAGGCCTGCTGGGAGGAGCTGAAAAAGACTCTGACCCCGGAGCAGGCAGAAAACCACCCCGCCCGCTGGTGTCTGGCAGAGGTGTGCAACGTGCACTCCCCGGCTATTGAGATCGAGCCCATCCACCGGGTACTGTTTAACGTGGACTGCGCCACTGTACTGCTGAGCCTGATTACATGGAGCGATTCCAACATGGTAGGCTGCTGCTTTGGCGGCAGCAAAAAGCAGCCCTTTACGCTGGCAGGCCCCCACATGGCCAATGTGCTCAGCTTTGAGGACCCCACCGAGCCGCTGACCGTGGGCACCATCGACGATTTTATTTCGGATTATATCGAGCGCCACCCGGAAGCAAAGGTGGACTATGTGCATGACGAGCCGGCTGTGCGCGCTTTGTGCAAGCAGGGCGCAGTGGCGTTTTTGATGCCGCCCTTCGCCAAGAGCGACCTGTTCCGCGGCGTCGTGATGGGCGGCGTGCTGCCCCGCAAGACCTTCAGCATGGGACACGCGGAGGAAAAGCGCTACTACATCGAGTGCCGGAAGATCACAGAATAATAGGAGAACCATGACATTTAAAGAACTGAATCTGTCCGCCCCGCTGCTGCGCGCTGTGCAGGAAGCGGGCTACGAGACCCCCTCGCCCATTCAGGCAGCGGCCATCCCGCCGGTGCTGGCAGGCCGGGATCTGATGGGCTGCGCCCAGACCGGCACCGGCAAGACGGCGGCTTTTGCGCTGCCCATGCTGGACCGGCTCACCGCCAATGCGCCCCGCCGCAAGGGCGCTGTCCGTGCGCTGATTTTGACCCCCACCCGGGAGCTGGCTTTGCAGATCGGCGAAAGCTTTGAAGCCTACGGCAAGTACCTGAAATTGCGCAGCACCGTCATCTTTGGCGGTGTGGGACAGGCACCGCAGGTGGAAGCGCTGAAAAAGGGCGTGGACATCCTTATCGCCTGCCCGGGACGGCTGAATGACCTGATCGGACAGGGCTTTATCGACCTGTCCGCTTTGGAGATCTTTGTGCTGGACGAGGCCGACCGGATGCTGGACATGGGCTTTGTCCATGACGTGAAAAAAGTCATTGCAAAGCTGCCCGCCCAGCGCCAGAACCTGATGTTCAGTGCCACCATGCCCGCCGAGATCGAGCAGCTGGCTGCCGGCATCCTGCGCGACCCCGCCTTTGTCAAGGTGGACCCGGTGTCCAGCACCGTGGACCGCATCCAGCAGAGCCTGTACTATGTGGAAAAGGGCAACAAAAAGCTTTTGCTGCCGTGGCTCATCAAAAATCTGCAGCCGTCGGTGGTCAATGCGCTGGTGTTCAGCCGCACCAAGCACGGCGCGGATAAGATCGCAAAGGATCTGACAAAGCAGGGCATCCCCGCCGCCGCCATCCACGGCAACAAGAGTCAGACCGCCCGCGTCACCGCGCTGGAGGATTTCAAGTCCGGCAAGACCCGGGTGCTGGTGGCGACCGATATCGCCGCACGCGGCATTGATATCAGCGAGCTTTCCCATGTGTTCAACTACGACCTGCCCGAAGTGCCGGAGACCTATGTGCACCGCATCGGGCGCACTGCCCGCGCCGGTGCGGACGGCACCGCCGTCAGCTTCTGCGCCCCGGAGGAGCAGGAGTATCTGGCAGGCATTGAAAAGCTGAACCGCCGCAAGATCCCGGTGGTATCCGGCCACCCGTGGGACGGCGTGCCCGCCCCGGTGCGCCCGGTGCTGCCCGTGCGTGGCAAAAAGCCCCGCCCCGAAGCGGAAAACTTGGCCGAAGCGCCGAAAAAACAGGCCGAAACTGCGCCCGCAAAAGCTGCAAAGACAGCTGCGCCCGCGCCGAAGCAGGAGCCGAAGGCTGCAAAGAACGCGGTGCCTGCAAAACCGAAAAAAGAGGAAACACTGATGCAAGACAGCAACACAAAGCGCGGAGCCCGCAACGACCGCCGCGCCAACAACCGGGGCGCAAACGCCCCCAAGGAAGCGGCAGCGCCCCGCGCCCGCCGCGAGAATGCCGCCCCCGCCCGAGGCAGCAACGTCCAGCCCAAATTTGACCCCCATTTTGTCAGCGCCCCGGAGGCTACTCCGCTGCGCCCGGCACGCAAGACTCCTGTTGCTCCGGCAGCACCTGCCATCCGCAGCGCACAGGAGCCCCAGAATAACCAGAACGCAAACCGCAGCGGCAGCCGCCGCAACGACCGCAGCGACCGGGGTGAACAGCGCAATGCCCGCCCCGCTGCCCAGAATAATAACGCCCGCCCTGCCCGCAACGAGCGCGGCAATGCCGGGAATCAGAGCCGCACCGGCAGCGCACCCCGCGCTCCCAAGGCCGAGCCTGCCCGCCGCGGCCGCAATGCTGCCGCCCGGGACGAGGACCCGGGGCTGGTGCTCATCAGCCGCCGCCCGCCCCAGCAGAAGTACACCAGCTTTGAGGAGTATATGGACGCCCACGGCGGTGCCACTGCACCCATTGAGGATCACAGCGAAGAAGTATGAGCCGGAACGAAGCCTTTGCCCCGTGGCAGTGCCCCCTGTGCGGCGGCGCGCTGCAAGGGGAGAATGACCTGAAATGTGAAAAAGGCCACTGTTTTGACCGCGCCCGGGAGGGCTACTGGCATCTTTTGCCGGTGCAGAGTATGCGAACCAAAGCCCCCGGGGACAGCAAGGAGATGGTAGCTGCCCGCCGCGCCTTCCTGAACGCCGGATATTACGGCATTTTCGGGCAGGCGCTGGGGGAGTTGTGCCTTACCCACGGCGTGCCCGCCGCGAAGGACGCCCCGCTGCATCTGCTGGACGCAGGCTGCGGCGAGGGCTGGTACGACCGTTGCATCGCGCAGCAGTTCGCGGCGGCAGAAAAGCCGCTGCAGCTGGCCGGGTTCGATATCGCAAAGCCCGCGGTGCGGTTGGCGGCAAAGGCGCTGCCCGCCGCGCAGTATGCGGTGGCGTCCAGCTTCAGCCAGCCGGTGCGCACCGGCTGGGCAGATGTGCTGCTGAACTGTTTTTCGCCCTTTGCGCAGGAGGAGTTCAGCCGGGTGCTGCGCCCGGGCGGGCACATGATCTACGTCGTGCCGGGGGCAGAGCATCTGTACCAGATGAAGGCCGTGCTCTACGAAAAGCCCTACAAGAACCCGGTGCAGCAGGTGGAGTACCCGGGCTTCCGCGCCATTGATGAGCGTGAGGTGCAGGGAACCATCACCGTGCCCGCCGCCCAGCTGGAAGCCCTGTTTGCCATGACCCCCTACTACTGGAAAACGCCCCGCGACGGTGCTGCCCGCCTTGCGGCTCTGCCGCAGCTGACCACTACCATCGCTTTCCGCTTTCTGGTGTTTGAAAAGTTGTAATAAGATAAAAAGGACTGCCGTGCAGAGTGCACGGCAGTCCTTTTTTGTACCCATTCTCATGCTTGTTGATTTTCACAAGAACTGACATACTAATATATCAATTTCACACAAAAACAACAAAATCTATTTACAAGCTAGTTATATTGTGGTACGATTTGTGCAGATTTCGATGGCATGATACAACTGGAATGTCTATCGGGCCCGGCAGCAGGGCGTTTGCTGCACAGCTTTGGGCGGCTTTGCTCTGCACAAATGAGCCGTCTGCATTTAAAAGGAGAAATGATGATGAACAGAAGAGACTTTATGAAGCTTTCTGCCGCTTCTGCTGTGACCATGGGCGCAGTGGCTGGCATGGCGCCCGCATCCTTTGCTGAAAACGCTGGCGTGCACACCGATGCTGAGGTGCAGGCCATGGTGGCAGAGGAACTCCGTCTCTCCCGCGAGGTGGCCTTTTATCCGGCTGCTTTCCGGGGCGATTTTGACAAGTTCTATGTGCTGTTCCACAAGCTGTCCCGTGCTCAGTACGAGAAGGTGGACGGTGCACCTGTGCCCGGTATCAACGCCTCCCACTACGATATGTGTGTTGCCCTGACCAATGCCCGCAAGGCGCTGCGCCAGATCAAGGACCCCAAGAGCACCGTTTGGGAAATTTGGGGAGATCAGATGGCCGTGGAATCTCCGCTGCCCACCAACTGGGAAAATTGCTACGATAACGAGGGCTTCCGTCCCTTCCTGAACCCGTACTTGCTGCGAGATCAGGGCAAGGTGAAGGGCAACGTGATCATTATTGCAGGCGGCGGCAGCACCCACCGCAACAACGTGGTGGAAGGCTACCCGGTGGCCGAGTTCTTCAACAAGAACGGCTACAACGCCTTTGTGCTGCAGCGCCGCGTCAACCCTTATGCCGCTGTGGATCAGCAGCTGGATCTGGCCCGTGCTATCCGCTACATCCGCCACAACGCCTCTGAAAAACACATCGGCAAGACCGATATCATGATCGCTGTGGGCTTCTCTGCCGGCGGCATGAATGTGATGCAGGTGGTGGCCGACCAGTTCGGCACTACGAATACCCCGGATAAGGTCTACCCCAGCTACGTCTGCGATGCTGTGGACCATGAGAGCGCTGACCTGAATGTGGCGATTCCCATCTACGGACTGTTCGTCACTGGTCTGAACTTCACGAAGAACCCCAACCTGCCTCCGGTCTTTGGTGTTGTGGGTCAGAAAGATGGCCTGAGTGCGATGATGCTGCCCTCTCTGCCGGAGTGCGCAAATATCTTCACGGACTTCAGCTTCTATCTGGCACCTGATGCGCCCCACGGTGTGGGTCTGGGCACTGGCACCAAGGGCTATGTGGACTACTACACCCAGATCGCCCAGTGGCCGGATATGGCTGTCAACTTCATCGAGAGCCGTCTGGGGCTGATGGAAAAGAAGATCGACATGGACTCCGTGGGCTTTGCATGGTAAGCTGCCCCGACAGGAGTACCTGAAAAACAACGACCCGCCGCATCTCTTTCAGTGCGGCGGGTCGTTGTTTGTAAAAATATTATGTATGATACTCCATCCATTTGCCCTTCCACGCATACAGGATCATGAGCAATGCGCCCAGACCCCAGCTGACGGGGTAGAGGATGAACACGCCCTCGATGCCGGAGAAGAAGGGGAGCAAAAACTGGATCCACACCACACGGAACAGGCACAGCGAGACCAGCAGCACCACCATGGGTGGGATGCTGGCACCCGTGCCGCGCACGGCACCGGCAAGGCCGTGCAGGATGCTGAGCAGGAAGTAGAACGGACAGAACCACCGCATGGCCAGCTTGCCGTAGGTGACCACGGCCTCGTCGGCGGTGAACAGGTGCAGAATGGCGTCCTGTCCGGCCAATAGCGCCGCGCCGGTGCAAAGGGTGTAGATGACCCCAATAGCAAGGGTGACCCACACCGAGCGCTTTACCCGGTCCAGACGCCCCGCGCCGTAGTTCTGCCCCACAAAGGTGGTAGCTGCCATGCTGATGCTGCTCACCGGCAGGATGTTGAAGCCATCGATCTTCATGTAGGCTGCAAAGCCCGCCATGGCGGCGGCGCCGTAGCTGTTCACGCTGGCCTGCACCAGCACGTTGGAAAAGGAGATGACCATATTCTGGATGCCGGTGGGCAGGCCCACCCGGATGATGCGGCCTGCCATTTTGCGGTGCAGCCGGATGGCGGAAAGTTCCACCCGGCAGGCGTCCTCGCTTTTCATCAAAAAGCGCAGGCTCAGCACGCAGGACACCAGCTGGCTTAAGTCGGTAGCGATGGCAGCGCCCGCCACCCCCATCCGCAGCCCCACGATGAACACAAAGTCCAGCACGATGTTGGTCACCGACGCCCATGCCAGATACACCAGCGAGCGGCGGGAGTTGCCGGCGGCGTTCAGGATGCCGGCGGTCATGTTATACACCACGCTGAACAGCACCCCGCCAAAGTAGATGCGGATATAGGTCACAGCGTCGGCCAGCACCTCGGCGGGGGTGTTCATGGCCACCAGCAAAGCGCGCCCGCAGGCAACGCCGCCCACCGTCAGCAAAAGCCCCATGACCACCGCAATGGCAAGGGAGGTGTGCACCGCCTCGCGGGTCTCCTTGTGGTCGCCCGCGCCCAGATACTGCGACACCACCACGCCCGCGCCCACGGCAAGCCCCTGACTGAAGCCGATGAGCAGATAGATGGGCGACCCGCTGGAGCCCACGGCGGCAAGGGCGTTGCTGCCCACAAAATTGCCCACGATGATGCTGTCGGCGGTGTTGTACATCTGCTGCAGCAGGTTGCCGAAGATCAGCGGCAGGGCAAACAGCAGCAGGCTTTTTACAATGCTGCCCTCGGTCATAAGGGTAGCGGTATTCCGTGTTTTTACGGCGGCCATGGGGCTCCTCCTCTCAGCGCAAAAAATCGCTTGTATCCCTTAGCATAGCACAAACTCCGCCCCGGGACAAGGGGGCGTCTCCCCCGAAAGCGTCCTCGCCCTCTCCGTCATCGCTGCGCGACTGCTCCCGGTTACGACACCACTTGTGAAAAAGGGGTTCTGAAAAGCCCGCAGGCTTTTCAGAACCCACAAATTAAAAATCTTTTTTCCGCTGATGATGCGCAGAGCAACGCGGAGCGCATTTTAAATCGTTTCGCCCGCCGACAACAGCGGCGGCGCGGGGCTGCCGTGCAGCTTGCGGGCAAGATAGTTCTGTGTGATGCGTACCACCGTACCGGACAGCGCAATTACGCCGATGAGGTTCGGCAGCATCATCAGGCCATTGAAGGTGTCGGAAAGCGTCCACGCAAGGTCCAGCCGCATCACCGCGCCTACCGGCATCAGCGCCACGAACAGCACCCGGTAGCCCGCCCCTGCCCCTGCGCCGAAGAGATACTCCACGGCTTTGCAGCCGTAGCAGCTCCAGCCCAGCGCGGTGGAGTAGGCGAACAGCAGGATGCACACTGCGATGAGCTTTGACCCCAGCGTGCCAAACACGGCGTCAAAGGCCTGCCCAACCAGCGCACTGCCCGCCGCCCCGGCGGCAATGCGCCCGGTGTCCAGATCCACAAAGCCGGAGGTCAGCACCACCAGCGCCGTCAGGGTGCACACCACCATGGTGTCCGCAAACACCTCAAAAATGCCCCACATGCCCTGCTGCACCGGCTCCTTTACGTTGGAAGCCGCGTGCACCATCACCGAGGAGCCAAGCCCCGCTTCGTTGGAAAAAGCACCCCGCTTGAAGCCCCAAGTGACCGCCTGGGACAGCCCATAGCCTACGATGCCCCCACCGGCGGCGCGCAGCCCGAACGCACCCTTTACGATGGCGGCAAGCGCCGCCGGGACGGCAGTGATGTGCACCCCCACCACGGTGAGCGCACCCACGATGTACAGCAGTGCCATGGCGGGGACAAGCCTTTCCGCCACCGCAGCCACACGCTTCAGCCCGCCCAGCAAGATCACCGCCGACACTGCCGCCAGCACCGCGCCGGTGACGGCCTCCGGCACGCCGAAGGCCGCCTGCAGATTGCCCGCGATGGAATTGAGCTGGCTCAGGTTGCCGATGCCAAAGCTTGCCAGCGCACAGAACGCGGCAAACAGCACCGCCAGCACCCGCCCCGGTTTGCCGCCAAGGCCGTCCCGCAGGTAGTACATCGGCCCGCCGCGCCAGCCGCCCGCCGGGTCTTTGCGGCGGTAGTAGATGCCCAGCACGTTCTCGGCGTAGCTGGTCATCATGCCCAGCAGCGCCATGACCCACATCCAGAACACCGCCCCCGCCCCGCCGGAAAGGATGGCTGTCGCCACCCCCACAAGGTTGCCGGTGCCGATGGTGGACGCCAGCGCGGTGCACAGGCTCTGGAACTGGCTGATGGCCTGTTCCTCACGGGCGGTATGGGCGGTGACGCTCCGGTCGGTCAGGATGGCGCCGAGGGTGTGCCGCATCCAGTAGCCCCACCGCCGCAGCTGGAAGCCCCCGGTGCGCACCGTCAGCAGCAGCCCGGTGCCGAAGAGCAGCCCCAGCCCCATCGGCCCCCACACGATGCCGTTCAAAGCCTCGATTCCCCGCATGAACCGCTCTGGCATCCCATCCCCCCTTTTTACCGTATCCTATGCAGCAGCCTTAGTCCTCATGCGGTGCGGAGGGCTTTTCGGGGTCGGGTGCGGGAAGGGGTTCCAGCGTCAGCCAGAAATCCTCCTGCTCCTCGCGGTCTTTTTCGTTGGGTTTTTCCGTTTTATCCATACTGCATCCCTGCCTTTCTGCATAAAGGGTCGCCCGGTGGGCTATGCTTTATGCACAAAAAGGAGGCAGAGCCATGAAACACGCAAAACGCAGCGGCTGGCGTCCCTTCTGGGCGGCGCTGTGCGCCGCCCTGCTGGTGTTGCTGCCGCTGGTGGGCGGCACAGTGCTGCTCAGCCGCGCCCAGCTGCGCAGCAGTCTGCGGCAGGCTGCAAAAAGCCAAAGCGGGGTGCCCATCCGTCTGCCCAAAGCCGCTGACCAGTGCACCGTGCTGCTGTGCGTGGCAGACGAGACCCCGGGCTTTGTGCTGGCTTACCTGAACGCCGGACAGAACTGCATCCATCTGCTGGCGATGCCCGCCGCGCTGGAAGTGCCCTTCGGGGGCAAAAATGTCCCCCTTGCGGACTGTTACGCCGCCGCAGGCCCCGCCCGCTGCCGGGAGGCGCTGGGCGAGGTGTTTGCCCTGCCGGAGGATACCGACTATCTTGCCATCGCCCCGGCGGTGCTGACAAAGCTTGCGGCGCGGTACGGTGCAGTGCGGGTGGGTTTTACCGGGGCGCTCACCCCGGAGCAGCTGGCGCGGTACGGCAAGGGCACCGGGGTGCAGGGCATCTCCGCCGCCGATGCCCACAGCTTTTTAGCGGCGCTGGATGCCGACACTGCTCTTTCGCCCCGGCGCACCGCCGCCGCCCGGGTGGCGGTGTGGGATGCGTTTTTCCGGCAGGCGCTGGAGCTGCTGCCCACCACCCTGCCGCAGGGTCTGCGGGAGGTGAGCGGCAGTCTGCTGACCAGCCTGACCGCCGTAGACCTTGCTACACTGGAACGCACGCTGGAATTTTTAGCCACCAGCGCCGAGCCGGTGGATATCACCGCCGACGCCCTGCCCGGGGACTGGGCAGGCGGACACTATACGGTGTCTGATGCCTCCCGGGCGGCGGTGCAGAGCTTTTTCAACCTCTCCCCGGCGGCGGCGCAGTCCGCATCCGGCAGTGAGCCATAACCCAGCACCAGCGTCCCGGCGGCAGAGTGCGCCGTGCCGGTCAGGTCGTAGTCGCTCAGCAGGGAACAGCGCACCCCGTACTGCCGGGCAGCAGCCCGCAGGGCGGCGTCCGGCGGCGGGTCTTTCAGCTGCGCCAGCAGGTGCAGACCGGTGTGCAGCCCCGCAAGGGTCAGCTCCTCCGGTGCAAAGGAGGTGCGCAGTGCAGCTACCAGCGCATCCCGCCGGGCTTTGTAGGCGGTGCGCTCCCGCGCTAAGTGCCGGGTGAAATACCCCCCGGTGATAAAGCGCGCCAAGGTCTGCTGCTCAAACCGCCCTACCGTGCCGGAGTACAGCCGGTACTTGGCCTGCCATGCGCCCAGCAGCTGCCGGGGCAGCACCATGTAGGCAATGCGGATGCCCGGGGCAAGGCTGCGGGAGCAGGTGGACAGATACACCACCGGGCCGTCTGCGCCCGCCATGCCCTGCAAGCTGGGCAGCGGGCGGGTGTCAAAACGGAACTCGGAGTCGTAGTCGTCCTCAATGATGTATCGCCGTCCCGGGGCGTGGGCCGCCCAGTGCAGCAGCTCGGCCCGGCGTCCGGCGGGCATGGTGACCCCGGTGGGGAACTGGTGGCTGGGGGTGACGTAGCACACCGCCGCATCGCTGGCAGAAAGAGCCGTCAGCGACAGCCCGTCCGCGTCCACCGGCAGGCAGCGGCAGGATACGCCGTTGTTTTCCAGCACCTGCCGGGCGCGGGGGTAGCCGGGGGTCTCCACGGCGGCAGGGCCGGGCAGCAGCGGTGCCAGCAGCCCCAGAAGATATTCCAGCCCTGCGCCCACCACCAGCTGTTCCGGGTCGCACTGCACGCCCCGGTACTCGGCCAGATACCCTGCCAGTGCCTGCCGCAGGGCGGCATCGCCCCGGGCATCCCCGGGAGTGAGCAGCTCCGGCGCAGAGTACAGCAGTTCCTTTTGCAGCCGCGCCCATGTGCGGAAGGGGAACAGCCCCGGGTCCACGCCCCGGGTGGATAGATCAAACTGTACCGGCGGGGCGGTTTCGGCGGGGTGCACTGCCGCCGGCGCGGGATGGGCGGCGGGCGGCTGCACCCCCTGCGGCAGGGCAAGATACTCCTGCACCGTGAAGCCGCTGCGCTCCTGGGCGGTCAGGTAGCCCTCGGCTGCCAGCATCTGGTAGGCGGTGTCCACCGTGTTCACCGAGACCGACAGCTCTGCCGCCAGCCGCCGCTTGCCGGGCATCCGGGTGCCCGCCGTCAGGGTGCCCGCCCGCATCTCGGCGGCAAGGCTGCGGTAGAGCTGCTCGTACAGCGGCACCGCCGAAGCCGGGTCCAGTGCCGTGGTCAGATGTACCATAGAATGTCCCTCCTGTCTGGGCATTGCGTCAAACTGACCCCATAAAAAAACTTTGTTCTGGGTATTTTCATGGGGTCAGTTCTGCGTATAATAGGAGCATACCCGCCGGACACCCAAATGTCAAGTAGTTTTGTGGGGTTATCGGCGCGATTGGAGGGAAAGTATCATGTCTACTACTGCAATGTGGCTGCTGCTGGCAGTCGTCGTTATCCTGATCCTGTTTTTCAGTGTGCTGTACAAGCGCTGCTTTACGGTGCACGAGCTGGCGCTTACCGGCGTGATGGCTGCGCTGAGCTTAGTGGCTTACCTGTTCTTCCGCATCCCGTTCTACGGCGGCTCCTCGTTCCATCTGGGCAACACCTTTACTGCCCTGACGGCGCTGCTGCTGGACGGTGTATCCGGCGGTCTGGCGGGTGCCATCGGTCTGGCGCTGGCGGATATCCTTGCCGGTGACCCGGGCTACGCTATTACCACCTTCGTGCTCAAGTTCATCATCGGCATCACCTGCGGTGCCGTGGCACATAAGGTGTTCAAGCTGCGGGATCAGGATCGTCACAGCGCCGGGTATCTGGTCAAGGTGATCGTCTCTGCGGGTTCCGGCTTGCTTTTGAACGTGTTCACCGACCCCTTCCTTGGCTACTTCCGCAACGTGTACATCTTTGGGCAGGAGTACACCGTGGCACAGGCACTGACCAAGATCGCCGGCGGCGTCACCTTTGTGAACAGTGTGGCTTCCACTGCCTGCGCCGTGGTGCTGTATCTGGCACTGCGCCCCGCACTGGAGCGTGCAAAGCTGCTTTCCAAGGGCGAGTAAATAAAAAAGGGATCCTGAAGCGCCAACCGGCGCTTCAGGATCCCTTTTTATTTATCGTTTTCGGCTGCAAAGGTGCTTTGCGGCGTCCCGCCCGGCGGCAAGGCCGCTGCCGAACGCCCAGTGCAGGTTGAAGCCGCCGCAGCTGCCGGCGCAGTCCAACGTTTCCCCCACAAAGTACAGCCCCGGACAGCCCTTGAACTGGAAGGTCGGTTCCACCTCGGTCAGGGCAAGCCCGCCGCCGGTGGTCTGCGCCTGCCGCCAACCGCAGGGGGTCAGCCCCTCGAACCGCCAGTGCTTGGCGGCGTGGGCGAGGGGCTGCATCTGTTTGACTGAGCGGTTGTTGGGCATATTGGCAGCTTCCCAGAGGGCGTAGCCCAACTTGACGTTCAGCAGCCCTGTCCAGAACCCGGCAAGGGTGTCGGATGCAGTCTGAATGGCGTGCCGGGCAAGCAGACGGGTCAGGTCCATCTCGCTCAGTTCCGGGAACAGGTCAAGTTCCACGACAGGGTCTCTCGGCCTGCGCCCGGGGGCAAGCAGGCCGGACAGCTGCATGATGCAGATGCCGGAAAGCCCGTAGTCGGTAAACTGCACTTCGCCCATTTCTTCAGCCAATACCCGGTCACCGTCCAGCAGGCGGGCGGCGGCTTTGGCGCGGATGCCCGCAAGGCTCTTGTTCGGCTTTGCACATTGCAGGGCGGTCAGGCAGGGGTAAAGGGGGCGCATCTGCCCGCCGCAGTCGGCGGCAAAGCGGGTGCCGAAGCCGTCCGTGCCGAACTGCGGCCCGGCGGCGCCGCCCATGGCGCAGATAACGGCATCTGCCCGCAGGTTTTCGGTGCCGCCCTCGGCGGTGGTAAACTGCACCGCGTAGCCGCCCTTGCTCTGCCGCAGGGTGCTTACCGTGCAGCCGGTGCGCAGCTGTACGGTGTGCCGCTGCAAATGCAGCTCCAGCAGCGCCAGCACGTCTGCCGCCTGATTGGAATAGGGGTACACCCGCCCGGCTTCATCGGTGCGGGTATACAGCCCCAGCTGCTCAAACCACGCCAGCGGCGCGGCGGCATCCACCGCTGCCAGCAAAGGCCGCAGCGCGGCGGGGTCGGCGGTGAAGTACTTTTCCGGCGCGATGGCGGTGTTGTCCAGATTGCAGCGGCCGTTGCCGGTAGCCAGCAGCTTTTTGCCCACCTTGGGGTTGCGCTCCAGCACCGTGACGCGGGCAGCGGGCGCGGCCTGTGCAGCCGCCAGCGCAGCGGCCAGTCCGGCGGCACCGCCGCCCAGAATAAGGATGTGTGCCATGCGGACACCTGCTTTCTTTGGGTTTATTCCTATTTATTGTAGCAGAACCCCGCCCGGAACGCAATGCGGCGGGCAAAGCAAAAAATGCGCTGCCGGTATAATTTGCCGCCGCTGACAGATACTACATACAAAGGAAACCGCAAGGAGGGCAAAATAATGAAAGCAACCGGTATCGTGCGCCGCATCGACGAGCTTGGCAGGGTGGTGATCCCCAAGGAGATCCGCCGCACCCAGCGCATCCGGCGGGGCGACCCGCTGGAGATCTTTACCACCGGCGACGGGGAAGTGATCTTTAAAAAGTACTCGCCCATGGGCGAGGTGAACACCCTTGCCGCCCAGCTGGCAGAGGTGCTCAGCCGCCAGTTTGCGCTTACCGCCTTTGTGTGCGACAGGGACCGCATTCTGGCAGTCAGCGGCAGCGGGCGGCGGGAGCTGGCCGACCGCAGCATCAGCCAGCCGCTGGAAAAGCTGATGGACGCCCGCAAGCCCTACCAAAGCCCGGGCAACCCGGAAAAGACCCTGCTGCCCTGCGAGGGCGCACCCCGGGTGCTGCTATGCGCCGCACCGGTACTGGCGGGCGGGGACGTGACCGGCGCGGTGGGTTTACTGACCGAGGACCGCACCGCCTGCCCGGAGGACGCCCAGTGCAAGGCGGTGGCGGTGGCAGCGGCCTTTCTGGCAAAGCAGATGGAAGAGTAAGGCGGGACGATTTTGAATGGCCTCCGCTGCGCTCTGGCCATCATCAGCGGAAAACATTTTATATTTCGGGGTACAGAAACGCCTGCGGGCGTTTCTGTACCCCATTTTCACGGGTTGGGGTCGTGGCGGCAAACGGCATCTGCAGCGCCGCTTTCTGCGAAAGCGCGGCGCTGCGAAGAACGAACCCTCTCAGGCTCACTGCGTTCGCCCGCAAACTTTGCACTTGAGCCGGAAACTGTGCCACCATGCCAAAGGCTCCCTCCCAGAGGGAGCTGGCAAAGCCGCAGGCTTTGACTGAGGGAGTTCACACCCCCTTTATGACAGAATTATGAATCTTTATAAACATTTTTGCAAAGGGCTTGACAGCAGGGCAAAAACGATTATAATGGTCTTAGCACTCAGGAACAAGGAGTGCTAAACAAACAAAAGCGATACAAAAAGGAGGCAGGCGCTATGACGATGGATGCACGCAAGCAACGGGTCTTGCAGGCGATCGTGGCGCTGTATGGCCTTGAGGGCGAGCCGGTGGGCAGCAGCGTGCTGGCAAACTACTTTGACATGGCAGTGTCCAGCGCAACGCTGCGTAACGAGATGGCGGCGCTGACAAAGCTGGGTCTGCTGGAGCAGCCCCACACCAGCGCGGGGCGTGTGCCCAGCGCCAAGGGCTACCGGTATTATCTGGACAATCTGCTTACCGACGATCAGCCGCTGGACCGCGTTACCCGCGCCCGGGTGGATGCGGTGTTCGCCAGCCTTGACCACGAGCCGGAAAAGCTGGCACAGGGCGCTGCCAAGGCGCTGGCCGCCATCAGCGGCTGCACCGCCGCCGTCAGCACCCCCTGCGCCGAGGATCTGTGCATCGCCCATTACGAGGTGGTGCAGGTGGGCCGCAGCGCAGCCGCTGTGCTGGCTGTGACCACCGCCGGTTACGTCCGCACCCGGGTGGCGCGGGTACGCACCGGGCTTTCCCGGGAAAATGCAGCTGCCCTTGCGGCGCTGCTCAACCGCAACCTTACCTTTGTGGCACCGGTGGATCTTTCCACCCGGATGCTCAGCGAGCTGTGCAGCCAGATCGCACCGGAGCTTGTGCCGGTGGTCAGCGCCGCAGCCGCAATTCTGCAGGACAGCGTAAAGCCCCATGTATTTCTGGGCGGCGAGCAGCACCTGCTGGACTGGCCGCAGCTGGACGGCAGAGTGGGTGATATCCTTACCCTGCTGAACGACGAGGAACAGGCCGCAAGCCTGATCGCACCCCCGGAAAACCGCAGCGAAAGCGTGCTGCTGGGCGAGGATCTGGAACCGCAGATCCCCGGGCTGTGCATCGTGAGCGACCGGTATCTGGTAGGCGGCGGGCTGTGGGGCTCCATTGCCCTGATCGGCCCCACCCGGATGCCCTTCCAGAAGCTGATGCCCCTGCTGCACGAGTTTGCAGACCAGCTGGGCGAGGGCATGAGCGGCAAACGAAAAGACACCCCGCAGGCTGCCGTACCGCGGCGGACTGTGATCTATAAGGAGGATCTGGAATGAGCGAAGAAGCAAAGAACACGGTGCCCGAGACCGAGCAGCCGGAAACTGCCCCCGAGGAAAAGACCGCTGCCGCAGCGCCCGAACAGGCTGCTGCCGAAGCTGCCCCCGAAGAGGACAAGAAGAAGGACGGCGGCTGGTTCAACAAGAAGGCCCGGGAGATGGAAGCCGTTAAGGCAAAGCTGGATGCAGCGGAAAAGAACGCTGCACAGGCCAAGGATCAGCTGCTGCGCATGGCTGCCGAGTACGACAACTACCGCAAGCGCTCCACCCGCGAGGCCGACCAGAAGTTTGGCGACGGTGTTTCCCACGCAGTGGAAAAGATCATCCCCATTCTGGATACGCTGGATATGGCTGCCAACGCCCCCACCACCGATGAGAATTACAAAAAGGGCGTGGTCATGACGCTGGATAAGGCGGCAAAGGCACTGGAAGCCCTCCATGTGGAGGAGATCGAGGTGCTGGGCAAGCCCTTTGACCCCAACTTTATGAATGCTGTGCAGCAGATCCCCGCCCCGGACGGGCAGGAGAGCGGCACGGTGGTCACCGTTTTCCAGAAGGGTTACAAGCTGGGTGACAAGATCATCCGCCATGCAACCGTTGTGGTGGCCGAATAAACAAGCCGAACCTCCCGCAAGGGAGTTTGCAATAACATCCGCTTGACATCATCATAAGCATCATATAAACAAGATTTGTTCTTTCGAGAGGAGACTTCATTATGAGTAAGATTATTGGTATCGACCTTGGTACTACCAACAGCTGCGTAGCTGTTATGGAGGGCGGCGAGCCCGTTGTCATCGCCAACTCTGAGGGTGCCCGCACCACCCCGTCCGTTGTCGGCTTCACCAAGACCGGCGACCGTCTGGTAGGTCAGGTTGCAAAGCGTCAGGCTATCACCAACCCCGACAACACCGTTTCTTCCATCAAGCGTCAGATGGGCACCGACCACAAGGTGACCCTGAACGGCAAGGAGTACACTCCCCAGCAGGTCAGCGCTATGATCCTGCAGAAGCTGAAGGCTGACGCCGAGGCTTATCTGGGCGAGACCGTTACCGAGGCTGTCATCACTGTGCCTGCCTACTTCAACGACAGCCAGCGTCAGGCAACCAAGGACGCAGGCACCATTGCCGGCCTGAACGTCCGCCGTATCATCAACGAGCCCACCGCAGCTGCTCTGGCTTACGGTGTGGATAAGGAAGATGACCAGAAGATCATGGTCTATGATCTGGGCGGCGGCACCTTCGATGTGTCCATCATCGAGATGGGCGACGGCGTTACCGAGGTTCTGGCCACCAACGGTGATACCCATCTGGGCGGCGATGACTTCGACCAGCGCATCATTGATTGGATGGCAGACGCCTTCCAGACCGAGAACGGCATCGACCTGCGCAAGGACAAGATGGCTGCACAGCGCTTGAAGGAAGCTGCCGAGAAGGCTAAGATCGAGCTGTCCAGCGCAATGAGCAGCCAGATCAACCTGCCCTTCATCACTGCCGATGCTACCGGCCCCAAGCACCTGGATATGACCCTGACCCGCGCAAAGTTCAACGAGCTGACCGCTGATCTGGTTGACCGCACCATGACCCCTGTGCGCAAGGCTCTGCAGGATGCAGGTCTGCGTGCTTCCGACCTGAAGAAGGTGCTGATGGTCGGCGGTTCCACCCGTATCCCCGCTGTCTACGATGCAGTGAAGAAGGAACTGAACTGCGAGCCCTTCAAGGGCATCAACCCCGATGAGTGCGTGGCTGTCGGTGCTGCTATTCAGGGCGGCGTTCTGAACGGCGAGAAGAAGGGTCTGCTGCTGCTGGATGTCACCCCGCTGAGCCTCGGCATTGAGACTCTGGGCGGCGTGTGCACCAAGATCATCGACCGCAACACCACCATCCCCACCCACAAGAGCCAGGTGTTCTCCACCGCAGCCGACAACCAGCCCTCTGTTGAGGTCAACGTGCTGCAGGGCGAGCGTGAGTTTGCCCGCGACAACAAGAGTCTGGGTGTGTTCCATCTGGATGGTATTGCTCCGGCTCCCCGTGGCGTGCCTCAGATCGAAGTTACCTTCGATATCGATGCCAACGGCATTGTGAAGGTCAGCGCTAAGGATCTGGGCACCGGCAAGGAGCAGAACATCACCATCACCGCTTCCACCAATATGTCCAAGGAGGACATCGACAAGGCTGTGAAGGAAGCTGAGCAGTTTGCTGCCGACGATAAGAAGAAGCGTGAAGAGGTCGATATCCGCAATGGTGCCGACCAGATGGTGTTCCAGACCGAGAAGATGCTGAAGGAGAACGGCGACAAGCTGCCCGCAGACGTGAAGAGCGATGCCGAGGCAAAGCTTGCTGACCTGAAGACCGCTGTCCAGTCCGGCAACGTGGACGACATCAAGGCAAAGCAGGAAGCCCTGAGTCAGGTATTCGAGAAGATGTATCAGGCAGCCGCTGCCGCACAGCAGGCCGCCGGTGCACAGCCCGGTGCTGACGCAGGCGCAACCAACGAAAAGCCCAACGATGACGGCGTTGTGGATGCCGACTTCAAGGAAGTCTAAGTCTGACACAAAGCGCTGTGTCCGGCCAAACCGGCGGGCACACGCGCAATAGAGCAAAAGCCGCTCCGGTTTAGGCCGGGGCGGCTCTTGCTGGTTTATAAGTAAAAGAGTTCTCGCTGCCGCAAAAGCCTTCCCCCGGACGGGGGAAGGTGGCATGACGCGAAGCGGCATGACGGATGAGGGCGCAGACAACAGCTGCGAAAGACCAAAGCGGGAGCTTTTGAACAGGAGGAACCGACCGGGGCGTTACCCGGAGAGGGCGTTCCCGGAGAGGTGAGTGGATATGGCACAGGAAAAGCGTGATTATTACGAAGTGCTGGGGGTATCCAAGGGCGCAAGCGATGCCGAGATCAAAAAGGCATACCGCAAGCTTGCCATGAAGTACCACCCGGACTATAACCCCGGCGATAAGGACGCCGAGGCAAAGTTCAAGGAGATCAACGAGGCAAACGAGGTGCTTTCGGACCCGAAAAAGCGCCAGCTGTACGACCAGTACGGCTTTGCCGGTGTTGACCCCACTTATGCAGCACAGAACGGCGGCGGCCCCGGCGGCTTTGGCGGTTTTGGCGGCGATGGTGTGGATCTGGGCGACATTTTTGGCGATATCTTCGGCGGCGGCTTTGGCGGCTTCGGCGGCTCGTCCCGTCAGGCAAACCCCAACGCCCCCCGCAAGGGGCAGGACATCCGGGTGCGCATCACCCTGAGCTTTGACGAGGCCGTGCACGGCTGCAAGAAGAACATTACCATCACTCGCCAGCAGGAGTGTACTGAGTGCCACGGCTCCGGCTGCGCCGCCGGTACTAGCCCCGAGACCTGCCCGGACTGCGGCGGACGCGGCTTTGTCATCCGCCAGCAGCGCACCCCCTTTGGCGTGATGCAGACCCAGCAGCCCTGCTCCCGCTGCGGCGGCAAGGGCAAGCTGGTCAAGAACCCCTGCAAGGTCTGCCACGGCAGCGGCAAGGTGGCTACTAAAAAGACGCTGGAGGTGTCCATCCCCATGGGCATCGACGACGACCAGAGCTTTGCACTGCGCGGCATGGGCGATGCTGGTACCAACGGCGGCCCCGCCGGTGACGTCATCGTTATGGTCACCGTGCGCCCCAGCGAGGTGTTCCAGCGTGACGGCTACGATGTGTGGGTCACTGTGCCCATCACTTACAGTCAGGCGGTGCTGGGCGACAGCGTCACCGTGCCCTCCATTGACGGCAAGGTGGAGTACACCGTGCCCGAGGGCACCCAGAGCGGCACCACCTTCCGCCTGCGCGGCAAGGGGATCCAGTACCTGAACGGCCGTGGCCGCGGCGATATGTACGTCAAGTGCGAGGTGGAGATCCCCAAAAAGCTGAACAAGGCGCAGCGCGATGCCCTGAAGAAATTTGAGGGCACGCTGAAAGAAGAAAACTACGAAAAGCGTAAGGGCTTCTTCAAAAAGCTGAAGGATATGTTCAACGCATAAGGTATAAGATTCCCCAAACTGCCGTAAGCAGCAGCTTGGGGGATTTTTATATTGGTTGAAAATTTACACAGAATCGAGTATACTATAACTGATAATCAGGAATGTCACACTTGGAAAAGAGGCTTGTATGGCAAAGTTTGTACCGTTTATTCTGAAAACAGATGATGATCAGAAAATAGGTGTGAAGATCACACGCATGAAAAAGGCAGATGCGGCACAGACTGAAAAAGAGCCTGTATGGCAAACAAACTGGATGTCTGCCTATATCCAAAAGGATGCTTTTGAAAAGTATGCATTAAAAACGACAGATGGCGAGCTGGTCGCACTGGCAGCGTATGAGATACTGGAAAATGATGTGATGGTACACATTACCTATATTGAAAGCCAGCCGGAAAGCAACCCGACAATTGTTGGTCATTCCAAAAGATATCAGGGAATCGGACGGGTTTTGATTGCCTACGGTATCAAGCTGTCGATCGATCATGGATGTGGCGGGACGGTCACATTTGAAGCAAAGGTTCCGGAGTTGGCAGAACACTATGTTCGGGATTATGGCGCGTGCCCACTGCCGAGTTTTGGCGGAGCGCCGCGTTATGAACTGTCCGGCGAGGCGGCGATGAATATCTTTGTGACATATTTGAAGTGAGGTGTTTTCGATGGAAGCAAAACAGTATTTTCAGCGCGACCCGGAACGAGAGGCGTTTTATCGCACGTTTTATCAGATTTGTCGCCGTTTCAATGTTACATGGTCTACGGCAACGCCGGAGGTCAGAGCCTTTGTGGAGGAAGCGACCCGTGTGACCTACGAACAGGAGAAAGCACAGCGCAGCGGGCTTTCGCCCAATACAGTAAAACCATTTTTTGGAGATACCGCTTGCTGAAAAACAGGCACGATACCCGTGTTGATTGTATTATAAAAAACCAAACGGCGGTACGTTCCATCGGAGTGTGCCGCCGTTTTTTTGCGTGTGAACCCTACAAAAACAGCGGAGGCGCTGCCCGAAAGGGCAGCGCCTCCGCCTGCTTTGTTCTTTGGTGTACTCCGAGCCGGTCTTATGAGATAAGATGGATCAGAGCAGGATGACTGCTGCATTGATGATCAGGCCGACACCGGTAGCGGTGGAGCTGATCATGTAAGCGGTGCAGGCGATGTCACGGATGGCGTTGGCAGTGCTCTTCTCCATATCGGCAGTCAGAGCATCCAGACCGGTCTCAGTCCAAGTGTTGGGGTTCTTACGGCGGTAATTGCGGACAGCGGTCAGACCCTTGAACCAGCCGTACGGGGGAATCAGCCAGCACAGCAGAGCCTCAGACATGGTAGCATTGGCGCCGCCTTCGGTGTAGGTCATTTCCTCAGTGGACAGTACATTGTAGTACGCGGGCATCATCATTTTTTCCATAATAACACTCCTTTTGAAACAAAGCTATCCAAAACGGTGCACCAAAATCGCACCGTTTTATCTGATTAAAAAGGTCAGCGCACGATCAGCAGAACGGCGCTCAAGGGAGCCAGCGCCACCACCATGGTGGTGGAAACGGCATCCCGCACAAAGTTGCCGGCGGATTTGCCCATATCAGCGGCAATGGCATCGGTGGCGCGGCCCATCACGGTAAAGAAGTTGCCGTCCTTGTTGCCGTCCTGCTGCAGCCAGGTGCGTGCCTGCTTGATGCCCCAGATGTAGCTGGAAGCCAGTACCACAGCACCTACGACCGTTGCGGCAGTAGTGGCGAGACCGGCAGCATCATCCACTGCGCCGCCGCCGGTGGTATAGGTCATTTCTTCGTTGGAAAGTACCGCATAATCTGCGGGATAATTCATATTTTTCATCATCAATACTCCTTTGTCAAAGGGAAATGCCGCATTGCATCCCGATCCCCCGGCGTCTATACCCAATTGCCGATAGAGCATTGTTCTCTATATGGTCATTCTACAACAGTGGTCGGATTTTATCAAGGGGTTTTGGTGCATTTGTTCAAAAACTGGCGAGACGCATGAAATTGCGGCTATAAATTTGTGAAAATAGACTGCAAAAATTTAGGTTTTTGGCTGTTTACCCCTGTACTCCGGCGCGGTAGAGGTAGGGGTCGCTCTTGAAGCTGTCAAAGTTGTACAGCACAAGGATCTGGTCGTAGCCGTTATCGGCAATCAGCTGATCCAAGCCGTAGTTGTAGTTGCGGAAATCCACCACGTCAATGTCGGCGTAGTTGGCGGTCAGGTAGGGCACAAAGCAGTTGGCGTAGCTGTCCTTGATGACAAGGATGCGCCCGCTGCCGTTGCCCTGCACCCGGCTTAAACCGTTGTTGCCGTGCAGGAACATGGCGTACTTGTCATAGACGGTGAGCTTCTCTGTGTCGTACAGGCCGGTGGTCTGCCCCTCGGTGGGCTGGCCTGCCGCCGTCACGTTCCATACCGTCAGGGTGTTGGCAAGGTCGTAGTAGGTGATCACGTCCGGCACGGCGTTCCATGTGCGCGCCTTGGCGTAGTGGGTGCCGTAAAAGCCGTCGGCAGTCAGCGCAGTGTGGGCGGCGGTATCAAAGGGGGTAAGGCCAAGGGTCTGGCACAGCTGGCTGTAAGCGTAGTAGGCGCCAAGGCTCGTCCAGTGGTGGTCGGTGCGGTAGTAGATATACTCGCTCTTGTGGGCGGTAAGGGTGGGACGCACGTCCACAAAGCTGCCGCCCGCCGCCTGCACCGCAGCAGAAAGCTGGTCAAGGTAGCCGTCCTCGTCCAGCAAAGGAGCGTTTGCGGGCACGTTTTCTTTATAGATATCGCTGGCAGCGGGTGCCAGCAGCACATTCACCTTGCCCGGGTAGCGCTGGCACAGGCTGGTGAGCGCTGCGGTGTTTTTGGGCAGGGTGCGCTCCTCGCTGGAAAGCAGCCCGTAGGTGCGGGGGAACATCATGTGCTCCTTGCCCAGAAGGATGCCGCCGTTCTGCTGCTTTTGCAGCAGGGTGGTCTCCACCACGCTCTGCAGGCTGATCCACTGGTCGCGCCCCGCCACCTGATCCTTGACGTATTTGGTGTAGGCGGTAAAGTAGCTGTTCAGCCCCTTGGCGGTGAACTGGGTCAGCGCCGGGCGCTGGCTCAGGGTGGTATTTTCCAGCTCACTGTAGCTGCGATCCGGGGTGACCATATCCAGCGTGAACAGCCCGATGAAAAACAGGCTGAACACCACCAGCACCGGGTAGTGCAAAAGGGAGGAGGTCTTTTTCTCGTGTTTGGACATCTTCCCGCCTCCTTAAAAGTTAAAATACAGGAACGGGCTGTTGGTGCTGCCCACCACATAGGCGGTGGAGACCACCAGCAGCGTCAGGATGGCGGCGCAGCGGGTGACCACGTTCTTGCGCAGCACATCCCACAGCTTTTCGATCAGCGGGGTGCAGCACACCACGCTTACCGCCAGCAGCACGCCGTAATTCCGCAGGAAATACAGCGGTGATACCCCGCCGGAGGGGATGAAGAGCTTCTGGAACAGCAGCCCGAAGGACACGCCGGTGTCGTTGCCCACGAACATCGCCCAGCCTACCACCACAAGGAACAGGGTGTAGAAATGCGGCCACACCTTGCCCTTTTTCAGGTAGGGCAGCAAGAACAGCTTTTCAGCCGCCAGCAGCACAAAGTAGTAAAGACCCCAGCAGATAAAGTTCCAGTTCGCGCCGTGCCAGATGCCGGTGAGCAGCTCCACGATGAACAGGTTCAAGATCTGCCGCTTGAGCCCCTTGCGGTTGCCGCCCAGCGGGATATAGACATACTCGCGGAACCAGCCGGACAGGGTCATGTGCCAGCGCCGCCAGAACTCGGTGATAGAGGCGGAGATATAGGGATAGTTGAAGTTTGCGGGGAAGTCGAAACCCAGCATCTTACCCATGCCGATGCCCATCAGGGAGTAGCCGGAAAAATCGAAGTACAGCTGCAAGCTGTATGCGATGATGCCCAGCCACACCAGCGGGGTGGAAGCGTTTGCCAGACCCACAAAGGTGGTGGAGGGGCTGTCGGCTACCCCGATAATGTCTGTCCACAATGCGCCCACAGCGTCCGCCAGCAGCACCTTTTTGGCAAGACCGAAGGTGAACAGGGTCATGCCCTCTTCAATTTGTTTGAGGTTATAGCGGTGCTTGTAGACGTGCAGCTGGTCGGAGACGTCCCGGTACTTGACGATAGGCCCTGCGATGAGCTGCGGGAACATGACCACATAAGCGCCGAAGTCGATGATATTGCGCTCGGCTTTTACATCCCGGCGGTAGACATCGATGGAGTAGGAAAGGGTCTGGAAGGTGTAGAAGCTGATGCCCAGCGGCAGGGTGCCAATGCCCTGAATTTCGGCAAAGGCGGTGCCCAGCAGGGCATTCACGCTGCGCAGCACAAAGTTTGCGTATTTGAAGTAGAACAGCATCCCCAAGCTGCCAATGAGCGCCACCAGCAGAAAAAAGCGGCGCAGCGCGGGCTTTGCATCAAAATGTTCGATGGCAAGGCCGCTGAGATAGTTGATGAGGATAAGCGCCACCATGACCGGGAAAAAGCGCACCTCGCCCCAGCAGTAGAACACCAGACTGCACAAAAACAGCACGGTGTTCTTCAGTTTTGCGGGGGCAAGATAGTACAGCGCCAGCGTGATGGGCAGAAAACGAAACAGGAAGATGATGGTGCTGAAAACCAAGGGGTCAGCCTCCTTTTTTACACGGAATTACAGACTCAGCCTTCCCCCAGCCGGGGGAAGGTGGCATGACGGATGCGGGCGCATCTTCAGCAGAAATCCCCCGCATCAGGGGCTTTCCTACTGAAAAAAGCCGATGCCGCAGATGGCACCGGCTCAGAAGGTCAGATTCAGCTGTTCAGGGCGCTGTCCACAGCACTGTTCAGGTCTGCGGTGCACTCGTTGGAGGCGATCACCATGACCACACGGTCGCCCTTGGAGGAGATGATGGCGTTTTCCACGTTGTTCTGTGCCTGTGCAAACTCGGCGTAGTTGCCGTAGAAAGCCACCTGATCCTGCTTGTAGCTTTCCAGCGCGGTCACCACGTCCTGTGCCTTGCCGGAAACGGTATCCACCACCAGCACAAGGCCGGCATCGCCGTTGTCGTTGCTCTTCACGCCCTTGTAGGCGGCTACGTCCTCCGCCTTCAGGCCGAAGTCGTACTCGATGTTCATGGCGGCGATCTCGAACTGGTTGGAGATGGGGTTCGCAGCCAGCAGGGTCTCCACAGCGCTGTCCAGATCGGCAGCGCCGTTTTCAGCGGTATCCGCCGCCGGGGCGGCAGTGCTCGAAGCCGGTGCAGAGGCGGAGGCGCTGGACACGGAGGACGGCGCGGAAGAAGCGCTGCCGCCGCAGCCGGTCAGGGCAACAGCCAGCACGGCGCTGACAGCGATCACAGAGAGTTTTGTGCGGTTTATCATAAAATATTCCTTCTTTTGTTGAATTCGTTTGTCGGGGTGCGGGGCTGCGCCGCGCACACGGGCAGACTGTATTTATCTTACCATAACAGCAGGTAAATTGCAACGCACCCCACAGGGTTTTCCGGCAGTTTTCATCGGATTTTAACCGGTCACGGTCTCCCCGGCGGCAATGCGCTGCAAAACGGCTACCGCGTCCTCCAGACACAGGCCGCTCTGGTTGAGCAGAGCGGCGTTTTCCGGGCCCACATAGCGCCAATGCCACGGCTCGTAGGTGATGCCGGTCACGCTTTCCGCCTCCTTGGGGTAGCGCAGGATAAAGCCATACTGCTCCGCGTTCTCGCACAGCCAGCGGAAAGCGGCGGTGTCGGCAAAGCCGGTGTCAAGCGCGGTGTGCTCCGGGCTGTTCAGGTCGGCGGCAAGGCCGCAGTTGTGCTCCGAGCAGCCCGGCGGGTTGACGATGGCAGCCGCCTTTTCCCGGGCGGCGGCTTCGCTCAGACCCTTGTTGCGGTAGTACTGGGTCTTGTTGTCGTACAGCTTTTTCTGGTAGCTGACGCTGCGGTAGCCGCTCTGCATCCGCACGTCCACGCCGTCCCTGGCGGCGGCGGCCTGCATGGAGAGAAAGGCATCGGCAGCTTCGGTCTGCAAGGTCTTGTTGATGGCGGTAGCCGAGCCGCATTCCTTGGTCTCGACAGGGTAGTCCTCCGTTATCCGGTGGGTGCGGTTGACAAGGATCATGCGGGGGTCGTCCAGCAGCGCCTGCGCCTGTGCGGCGGTAAGGGTGCTCTGCTGCGTGCCGTTCTCGGCGGGCAGCGCAAGGCTCTCGGCGGGCAACTCCGGCAGCTGCGGTACCGCAGCCTTGCGGGTGCAGGCGTAGGCAGTGCCGCCCGCCACAAAGCAGGCCAGCGCCGTCAGGCAGAGCAGACGGCGGGCGTGATGTTTATGGTGATGGGAAGAACGCATGGAACCTACCTTCTTTCACAAAAAAGGATAAGCACCCGCCGCCCCGGGCAGACTATCCGCAAAAGGGGGCGCGGGAAGATGAAGATGACAGCGCAGGAATACGCACGCCGGGTGCAGAAGGCCGGGCCGCACTCGCCGCTTCTGGCAGACTGCCTTTGGGCGTTCTGCGTGGGCGGCGGCATCTGCCTGCTGGGTGAGGGGCTGCGGCAGCTGTTTCTACGGCAGGGCGCGGACGCCGAAGCGGCGGGCACCCTGACCAGCTGCACTTTGATCTTGCTCTCGGCGGTGCTGACCACGCTGGGCTGGTACCAGAAGCTGGCAGCAAAGGCCGGGGCGGGGTCGCTGGTGCCCATCACCGGCTTTGCCAACGCGGTGGTCAGTGCAGCCATCGAGTTCAAGGCCGAGGGACGGGTGACGGGCACGGGCGCCAAGATGTTCCTCATCGCCGGGCCGGTCATCGTGTACGGCACGCTGGCAGCGGTGGTGTACGGCGCGGTGCTCTGGCTGCTGGGGGCTTCTATCCTATAATACGGAACAGCCCCGCCGGATATTGCAGCGCCGCAGCACCAGTATAGCACGTGCCGGGGCATTTTTTGTAGAAAAAAAGGAGAAAATTTTATGACAGAGCGCCGGGGCGATACCCTGTTGTTCCATACCCCGCCGGTCATCGCCGCACAGGCGGCGGTGGGCGGCAAAAAAGAGAGCGAGGGCCCGCTGGCGGCGGGCTTTGACGAACTGACCACCGACAACCGGCTGGGACAGCGCAGCTGGGAAGCCGCCGAAAAGCAATTGCAGCTGCTGGCGGCACGGCTTTGCCTGCAAAAAGCGTCTCTACCCGCAGAGCGGGTAGACCTTGCGCTGGCAGGGGACTTGCAGGCGCAGTGCACCGCTTCCGGCTATGCGCTGCGGGAGCTGGGCGTGCCCTTTGCGGGGCTGTTCGGGGCGTGCAGCACCATGGCGGAGGCGCTGGCGCTGGGCGCGGCGCTGTGCAGCAGCGGGGCGGCGCAGAACCTGCTGGCCATGACCTCCAGCCATTTCTGCGCGGCAGAGCGTCAGTTCCGCACCCCGCTGAGTTATGGCGCGGTGCGCACTCCTACCGCGCAGTGGACGGCCACCGCCGCCGGATGCTGCCTGCTGCGTCCGGCAGGGCAGGGGGTGGGCGTTGCCGCCGCAACCCTTGGGCGGGTGCAGGATTATAACATCAAGGATATCAACAATATGGGCGCAGCCATGGCACCGGCAGCAGCTGCCACCCTGCTGCACTATCTTGCCGATACCCATGCAGAACTGCGGGATTTTGACTGCATCTACACCGGCGACCTTGGGCTGGTGGGCAGTCAGATGCTGCGGGAGCTGCTGGCAGCAGAGGGTCTGCTGCTGAAAAACCACGCGGACTGCGGCTGTCTGCTTTACGATGCCGGGGAGCAGCGGGTAAAGAGCGGTGGTTCGGGCGCGGGCTGCTGCGCCGCCGTGCTCTGCGCGCATATCCTGCCAAAGCTGCTGCGCCGCGGCAGCCGCCGGGTGCTGTTCCTCGCCACTGGGGCGCTGATGAGTCAGACCACCTTTTTGCAGAAGGAGAGCATCCCGGCGGTGGCGCATTTGGTAGAACTGACCGCACCGGAAAAGGAGAGCTGAAATGAACTATCTGTGGGCATTTTTAATAGGCGGCGCCATCTGCGCGGTGGGGCAGCTGTTCATCGACCTGACAAAGCTGACCCCGGCACGCATCCTCACCGGCTATGTGGTGGCGGGGGTGGTGCTCTCGGCGGTGGGGCTGTATGCGCCGCTGGCAGAGTTTGCCGGTGCGGGGGCGAGCGTGCCCCTGCTGGGCTTCGGGCATCTGCTGGCAAAGGGGGTGCGCACCGCCGTGGCGGAAAAGGGTGCCATCGGCATCCTGACCGGCGGGCTGACCGCTGCTTCTGCGGGCATCACCGCAAGCCTTGTCTGCGGCGTGGTATGTAGTCTTGTGGGCAAAAGCCACGACCAGAACTGATGTTTTGCCCGCGCTGTTTCGCCACATTTTGCGCCCGGCGGCTGGTAAACTGGGGGCAAAACGGAGGTGAGGCGCATGAAACACAGCGGACAGACCGTATTGTGGGAGCTGTGGGCGGCGCTGTGCCTGTGCACGGCGCTGGTGCTGCCGCCGGGCAGTCCGTGGCTGCACGAGCCGGCGCTTTTGTACCCGGGACTTATGCTGGCGGCAGTCGTGCCCGCCGCGTGGGCGGTGTGGTGGATGGCGTTGCCGCCGCAGTCGTTGCCGCCGGAGCAGCTGCTACAGCCGGTGCAGCGGCAGAGCCTTGCCGCGCTGTGCGGGACATAACAGCGAAAAAAACAAAAACCCCTGTGCCGGTTACCCGGCACAGAGGTTTTGTTCGTCAATCAAACTGCGCGATCAAGCGTTCTTGTTAGCACGCTTTGCCATACGGCTGATCTTGCGGCTGGCGGTGTTCTTCTTGATGACACCCTTAGCGCGAGCCTTGTCGATCGCGGAAACAGCAGCCAGGACGGTTGCGTCCTTGTCAGCGGCATTCGCATCGATGGCAGCGTCTGCCTTCTTGACGACTGTTTTCAGGTTGGTCT
>ENA-OQLI01000264-OQLI01000264.1-human-gut-metagenome-genome-assembly--contig:-NODE-264-length-74336-cov-7.785282_pt1 | contig 74336 bp, 66 predicted proteins | sample MGYA00242805_ERZ504812 | MGnify/ENA primary metagenome ERZ504812 (study PRJEB26092, sample SAMD00036430) | human gut metagenome | host: Homo sapiens | study: EMG produced TPA metagenomics assembly of... | reverse complement strand
CAGGCGGTTGGCTAGTCCTTACCTGATAGGATTTTCCTACTGTATTGTTATCAGCTTACCAAGGCTTGCAGAATTTCCTCCGCTCGCCAGGGGAAATCAGCTACGCTGATTTCACAGCTCGCACCTTATTGGTATTGTAACATAGTACCATTTGGAAGTCAAAGAATTTTATCCCTTTGCTGTACTAAAATATTGCCTGTCCGCCGTAAGCATAGTACAATGAATTTATAACTGTAGGCGTGATGTCTTTGAGGGGAGGATTTCATGATGCTAAAGAAATTGTTGGGAACGATCCTGTGTATTCTGGTTATGGTTCTTGGGGTTATATGCTATATGGAGTTTAAATCCCCGGCGTCCGGGGAACGAATCGATAATTATCTGCTTTCTGCCGGAAACGGGACCTACTGCGGCGGCACAAAAACCGGCTCCGTAGAGCTAAATATCGAGATCAAAGGCTCCGGCTTTCAGAAAATGTTTCCTACTTCCGATGATATCACGAAAAACGGCAATCATCTGATCGTGGATGACCGTTATCTCCTGCGGGTCTTCCGTGGAAAGCATCAGCTGGCAAGCGCCGCTTACGAACAGGACAGTATGCATGACCGGCAGAGCCTGAAGGTTTATTTTACAACAGCGGACGATCCCGCCCCCTCTGACCCTATCGAGATTGTTATTTCAAAAGACTCTGAAAAAAATGTAAAGGCCCGGATCGAATGTGCTCTGGAAAACGATTCCAAACTTGCAGAATTTGGTACTACAACTGGTTCTGCCGTTGCCCGCGTTTCATCCTCCGGCGTTTATCTGGATCTTCAGAACTCCTATTTTGGTACCTCTGACTTTCAATCGGTCGGTTCTCTTAAGCTTGGAACCAAAGAAGAGGCAGTTGTCATGCCTCTGAACAATAATGTAGACCCCACAAAAGCTAAGGAATACGGCATGATTCTTCCTGCCGTCATTTCCCAGAGCAGCGAAAATACCGGCACCTATGCCTATGCTGCTGATCTGCCTGACTGGCAGGATATCAGCTACCTGGCTCTAAAAAGCGCCCAGGCCGGCACCACCTGGATGGTACGCAAGGACCTTCTTTCTGACCTTACATATGTCTCCGGCTACGTAGTATATCAGGAGGACAGTGTCCTTTCCATCGTCCATGACAATGCCCTGTACAAAGCCCCGATTCCTGAGTCCCAGAAGGACACTGATTTTGAGCTTGGGACATCCGTCGATATTTTCTATGGTGATAAGATCAAACAGGATTATGGATATGACCTGGTGGATGTGACGGCTATTGCCGGGTAGGTATGATCCATCCGGCATTTTTACCAAATTTCTCCTCCGCTATTTTTGGTAAAAACCGCTTTTGAAATGAACGAATCCCTTTTGTTATAATAGGAATAGAAACCGTATGCCCGCGACAAAAGGAGGAGATAGTATGCCCCAAATCAATGATTATGTAAACTACAGCACCCATGGGATCTGTAAGATCGAAGACCAGCACTGACAGCATCGGCAGCTATATCCGCAGGAAATTGGGCATTTCCTAATATTTCCATAAACTCTTCCCCTGTAATCGTTTCTTTTCCTCAAAATCCCGAAACTGTCCTTACATTCTTCTTGATTTATAAGGACATATTAAAGACATTATCAGTAGCCGAATCCTTCCCGTCCGGTTACTATAAACATAGCAGCACCACTCGCATCAGTGGTGGTAATCACGACAACAACGAAGGGGAACATTTATCTATGAGCACGATCACACTACTTGCTACACTCGACCAGGCATACCTGCCAAGGCTGCAGGTCCTGCTTACTTCCATTGCCGTAAATCAGACGGATACCTCTGTAGAGCTTTATCTCCTGCACAGCCGGATTCCGAAAAAAAACCTGACACCTGTCGCAAGACAGTGTCAGATTCTTGGCTTTTCCTTTTTCCCGATCCAGATTCCTGAGTCCTCCTTTGCAGACGCTCCTGTCACCAGGACCTATCCCAAAGAAATGTATTACCGCCTGCTGGCTCCCCATCTTCTCCCCGGCCATGTGCACAGGATCCTGTACCTGGATCCGGATACCCTGGTAATCAATCCACTGCGCCCGCTCTGGGATACAGACCTGGACGGAAACCTTTTTGCCGCTGCCGCTCATACAGGAAAGACGGAGCTGGCCAATAGTATTAACCAGCTCCGTCTTGGTACGGATCACAATTATTTTAATTCCGGAGTCCTTTTAATGGACCTGGATTCAGGGCGCCGTGAAATCATCCCCGAAGACATCTTTCGTTTCGTCCGGGAACACGGAAAAGAACTCCTGCTCCCAGACCAGGATATCCTGAACTGCCTGTACGGAAACCGGATCCTGGAGCTTGACGATGCTGTCTGGAATTACGATGCCCGAAACTACAACAACTACCTGATCAGAAGCTCCGGCACCTGCACCATGGACTGGGTCATGAGCACCACCTCTATCCTGCATTTCTGCGGGAAAAGCAAGCCATGGCATTCCGGCTATATCCACCGCTTCGGCATTCTCTACAAACACTACATGCAGCTTACCCGGAGACTCGGCTTTTCTCCGGAATAATAAACTACTGAGGAGGATCCTGCTTTCCAGGCACCAGCCGTCCTGTCAGGATCCTCCTGATCTGTTCGATCAGTTTTTCTTCGCTCAGCTGCGGATTATCGGCATAATGAATCAGAATTCCCATCATTCCGCAGGCAAAAAAGCGGAGCATGACTTCCATATCGTCATAATCAATCTTTATCTCCGGAGATTTATACCTTTCGATCACTCCCCGGAGATACTGGATCAAAGCATCAATCAATATTCTGACCGCCCGGTCCCGTTTCCTGGACTCCATAAATTTTCTCATCTGTACGGCATTTCTCTTGAAAAAGGACACAAACACTCTGAGCGCCTTTTCCGGCTCCTCTGCCTGTATGCTCTGTTCCAGCATTTGTTTGCTCTTTTCCAGGATTGTCCATTCCAGTACTTCATCCATATCCTGAAAATGATAATAAAAGGTCTGCCTGGAGATATGACATTCTCCGATCAGCATGGTGACTGTGATCTTGTCTACATCCTGGGTCTTTACTAATTCAGAAAAAGTGTCTGATATCAGCCGCCTCATCTCGCCTTTCATAATTTACCCCATTTCCGCTCCTTATCAGAATCAAAACGCTTTTCCCCCTCATGTCAGCGTTAAATATATCATATTACACTTTTCAAGAATCCGCAAACAGGAATTTGTACTTTTATCACCACCGCCGGAGTCCCGCCCGTCTCCTGTTCCATCTAAACAGGCACGACTACCGGACAGAATCCCTTAAGGCCGATCACCATCACCGGACGTCCCTGTGCGATCTCTCCCTTTTTCGCACATACCTTCATCTCCTTCTGTCCGATCATAGCCTTTCCTTTGTGTGTATAAATCGGCGTACTCGCTTCTCCTATCTCCCACAAAAGCCGCTCTTCTTTCCTGCACTGGCACCGGGCGATCAGGTATCGTTCGGCCATCTGAAGAAGACCAAACACAATGACCATGAGAAGAATGTCTTTCACATCCGACGCCAGGAAAGCCAGGCCAATACCTATGATAAGGCCGCTGTTGGTAACTCCGCCGCCGTTCCAGTTGTTCGCCCATGCATAGAAGAGATCCATATCGTGATATTTTTCCACCGCAGACCAGATAAATCCCCATACCACGAAGACCACTCCCACCGTAGTCCAGATCAATAGTCCGGTCTCATTTTTCAGCTCTTCCCCATAATATGCTGTCCGCATAAACAGGACAAAGAAGCCGATCAGAAGTCCGCATACTGCCATCCAGACAGCCATCTTCCAGTCTACATTCGTCCGGTAGATATGGTCCATCTGACATCCGGCTCTCACCGGATCCCCCATCTGCCGCACTGCTTCTGCCCTTGCCTCTTCCAGGCTCATTCCTTTCTTCTGCAGTGCTTCCATACAGTCTGCAAGATGTGCGGCATACTCTTCCCGCACCTCTCCCCGTACCTCCGGATCGTGAATACATTTCGTCAGTTTATCCAGATATTTCTTCTCGTCCATAACCTACCCTCCAATCAACTCATAGACCGCCCCGGCATATGTCTGCCACTCTTTGATGATCCTGGCAAGATGCTTCTTTCCCTTTTCGGTAATATGGTAATACTTGCGAAGCTTGCCGTTCACTTCCTCACTGTAAGTCTCAAGATACTCCTCCTGCACCAGTCCGTGAAGCAGCGGATACAGCGTTCCCACCTTCAGGTCAAACACGTGATTAGACCGTTCTCCCAGGGTTTCTATCATCTCGTATCCATACATATCCTTTTCCGTCAGCAGCTTCAGGATCAGCATCGTACTGCTGCCGCTTCCTTTCGACCAATTTCCTGCCATAATACCCTCCTTCCTATTGAAATACGATCTATATCTTTATCTTATATATATTGTAACTCGATATATATTTTTGTCAATATATTTCCCGAAAAAAAGTGCGGCATTTAGCCGCACCGTCTCCGTTTCATTTTCTCTGTACTTTTTACGCACAATCCTGACTTTTTATACTTACTTTCCTATTATCCACTTCCATCTCCGGAAGCCCTGCGAAATACCATTTTTTCTTTCGCGGAGAGTACTGGACCAATACCGGGATTCTTGCATCCTCCACAGAAAGATACACATATTGTCCTGGAAATATAAACCAATTTTTCCTGGACTCATGATCTACAAATATCAGTCTGGACTCATTATTTTTCCCTTTGATCTTTAATGTTCCCACCATATTTATCACACTCCCTTTACTGCAATCGGATATATCTCCTGGTTACTGTATTCATCTTAAAGGAAAATTGTGAATTTATCTTGACGATAACATTAAATTATTGCAAATATTTCCTTTTTTACTGCTTCCACATCTCCGGTAAAGACGATCCCGTCCATCCCGGCAGCTCTTCCGGCCTCCAAATTTGCCGGCTTATCATCCAGAAAGAAGCAGGTCTCCGGTTTTAGGTCAAAATGCTCAAACAGATACCTGTAAATCCTGGCATCCGGTTTCGCCATCCGGACCGGGGCCGAAAACACTACACCGTCAAACTCCCGGACAATCTCGTAATAATCTGCATGCTCAGCAAAATATGTGGGAGCATTGGACAGAATATAGCACTTAAATCCGGTCTTCTTTAATTCCCGAACCAGCTCCCAGGTTTGGGGGATCGGCGTCAGATACCGGTACCAGTCCTGAAAGAAATGATTCACCGCCTCCTTCCAGTCCTCCGGCGCCTTCTTTATTGCCTCCTGCCGTGCGGCTTCATAATCTGCCATTCCGGCATCCAGAGCTTCCCAGTGTTCCATTACGAGTCCGGCAAACTCCTTCCTCATCCTTTCATCCTTACAGAACTTTGATGTAATATATGCGCCATCAAAACGTCCTAGTACATTTCCAAAGTCAAAGATAATATTCTGATACTTCATGCTCTACACCTTAAAACGGTATCCCACTCCCCAGATTGTTTCAATATACTGGGGGTTGGAAGTGTCAAGTTCAACTTTTTCTCTGATCTTTTTGATGTGCACCGTAACCGTGGCAATATCCCCGATAGATTCCATATCCCAGATTTCCCGGAACAATTCCTCCTTCGTATATACATGATTCGGATGACTTGCCAGAAATGTCAGCAGATCAAATTCTTTTGTAGTAAACGTCTTTTCTTCCCCGTTGACCCACACTCTCCGGGCCGTGGTGTCTATCTTAAGGCCGCGGATCTCAATGATCTTGTTCGCCTCCATAGCACTGCCGGTCAGCCGGTCATAACGGGCCAGATGCGCCTTGACACGGGCCACCAGTTCACTGGGGCTAAAGGGTTTGGTCATATAGTCGTCTGCTCCAAGACCCAGGCCCCTGATTTTATCAATATCATCCTTCTTTGCCGAAACCATAATGATCGGAGTGTTTTTCTCATTACGGATCTGACGACAGATATCAAATCCATCCACTCCCGGCAGCATCAGATCCAGAATATACAGATCAAACTCTCCTTCCATAGCCCGTTTCAGTCCTGTTTCACCATCCGTTGCCACTTCTACCTGAAAACCGCTCAGTTCCAGATAATCTTTTTCCAGATCCGCAATGGCTTCTTCATCTTCCACGATCAATATCTTACTCATAAATCGGTACCTCCTGGTATTTTCTAAGCACGAAACACATGGTCGTTCCCGTCTCTTCTCTGCTGGTCGCCCAGATCTTGCCTCCGTGCTCCTCAATAATCTTCTTTACAATCGACAACCCAATACCGCTGCCGCCTTTCGATGAATTTCTCGACGCATCGGTCCGATAGAACCGGTCAAAAATATTGGGCAGATCCTTGGCCGCGATCCCCTTTCCATTATCCTCCAGTTCTACCTGCACAAAATCGCCTACGTCTTTTACCCGCAGATTGATCTTTGCCTTGGGTTTATCCATATATTTCAGTGAATTATTGACAATATTGTGTATTACCCTCTTAATCTGCTCTGCATCCGCAATTACTTTTACATCCTTTTCTACATAATTGAAATATCCGAATTCTACATTTTTTGCTTCCAGCTCCAGCGACAGATCCTCCGCACAATCCTCGAAATAATCATTGACAGACAGAGTATTAAAATTATAAGGGATACGGTTGGTGTCTATCTTGGAATAAAACGTCAGCTCATTGATCAGAGTGTTCATCTCATCGGCCTTGTTATAGATTGTCCGGATATATTTTTGCATTTTTTCCGGGGTGTCCGCCACACCGTCCATGATTCCCTCCGCATAACCCTTTATGGCCGTCACCGGCGTCTTCAGATCATGAGAGATATTACTGATCAGTTCTTTACTTTCCTTATCATACCGAAGCTTTTCCTCTGCATTGTCCCGCAGTCGGACCCTCATTTCCTCCAGATCCTGGCTAAGCCGTCCCATCTCGTCATCAGCCACCGGCTTCAGTTCAAAGTCCAGATTGCCCTCCTTGATATTTTTGGCTGCTATCTGCATCTTCCGCAGTGGCTGCATGACAGACCGATAAATCCAGAAGGTCATGACTGCCGCCGTAAAAATCAGGATAAATCCCACACAGAACAATACATCTATCAAAAATTCTCCGATCTCCGGGATTGTCTTACGGATATCAGATACAATAAACGCACTGCCCTCGCCTCCGTCCGGGAACAGGAAATCCACCTGTTTTACCAGTGCCTGTGCATCTCCGCCCAGGTAAATCCCATTTTCAGAAGTAGTTTCCGCCCCTCCGTATTCCGGCAGCTCAGAAATCACATTTCCCGCTTCTTTCATATCTGTCCCCACGTAGATGACCGTGTCACTCTTCCGTACCAGCAGATATGCATTTTTCTCCTGAAGTATCTGGTTAAATCCGTCCAGCGCCGTGGCATCGCCCATTTCCTCCGGCTGATTTGCCGCCATAGCCACTAAATCATGATATGGCTCCTCCGTCAGACTGGACAGGGTCTGCATAGAGTTTGACAGGCTCTCTACGGTAGTCCCTGAAATCTGATATGTCTTTTCTATTGCACTGATCTGATAACTTCCCACCAGATAGATCATGGCAGAGCCAAGAATAATGGGAAGCAAAAGAACTGTTAAAAATGCTATGATCAATTTTGTCCTTAGCTTCATAGGCTACATCCTCCGACAAAAGTATAGCATGAAAACGGGCGCTTCTTAACAAAGCGCCCATAAACTTTTATAAAATTTTTATAAATAGACACGGTCTTCATCTATTTTCCGAATTATATATACTTTTTCAGGACTTCCACCTTGTCCAGTTTCTCCCAGGGAAGATCAACATCTGTCCGTCCAAAGTGACCGTACGCTGCTGTTTGTTTGTAGATTGGCCTTCTCAAATCCAGCATTTTGATGATTCCTGCCGGACGCAGGTCAAAGTTTTCACGGATAATCTCTACCAGCTTCTTATCGCTAAGCTTTCCCGTTCCAAAGGTATCTACCATGATAGATGTTGGATGCGCTACGCCGATGGCATAGGAGAGCTGGATCTCACATTTCTTTGCCAGTCCTGCCGCCACCATATTTTTTGCCACGTACCGAGCCGCATATGCTGCAGAACGATCCACCTTTGTGCAGTCTTTGCCCGAGAAAGCTCCGCCGCCGTGGCGCGCCATACCGCCATAGGTGTCCACAATCAGCTTCCGCCCGGTCAGTCCGCTGTCGCCGTGCGGTCCGCCAATAACAAACCGGCCGGTTGGGTTTATGAAAAATTTGGTGTTCTCATCAGTCATACCTTCCGGGATCACAGCGTCAAACACATGCTTTTTAATATCCTCATGGATCTGCTCCTGGGAAATTTCCGGATTGTGCTGTGTAGAGAGCACTACGGCATCCAGGCGGAAGGGAACTCCACTTTCATCGTATTCTACCGTCACCTGAGTCTTACCGTCCGGACGCAGATATGGCAGCGTGCCGTTTTTGCGCACCTCTGTCAGCCTGCGTGACAGCTTGTGGGCCAGCGCGATAGGATATGGCATATACTCTGGCGTCTCATCAGATGCATAGCCAAACATCATTCCCTGGTCCCCGGCTCCAATCTCGTCAAGATCAGCCTCGGACATCTGGTTCTCCTTTGCTTCCAGCGCCTTATCCACACCCATGGCAATATCTGAAGACTGCTCGTCAATAGCAGTGATCACGCCACAGGTGTCTGCATCAAATCCGAACTTACCTCTGGTATAGCCGATTTCCCTGACCGTATCACGCACAATCTTCTGGATATCCACATATGCGTTTGTGGTAATCTCACCCATAACCATTACAAGCCCTGTGGTGGTACAGGTTTCGCAGGCCACACGGCTCATCGGATCCTGCTCCATCAATGCGTCCAGGATCGCATCTGAAATCTGATCACACATTTTGTCCGGATGTCCCTCTGTTACAGATTCTGAAGTAAATAAACGTCTTTCCATAGTTTTCTTCTCCTTTTTGTCCGTCTTTCTTACGGCATCCTTTCTCCTGAATTGAGTCCTCTCCCCGGCATCGCGGCTTTCTGTCCCGACTGCTCCCGGAAGAGATACATGGCAACGAAAAAACAGCCCGCATAAGCGGACTGTTTTATATCTTCATAAACCAATCCTCTTATTGTTCGATTGCTCGCTCAGGTTGGCACCTTCCCGGATCACGGGGGTTGCCGCAGCTTCACAGATCCTTTGTATCTCCACTGCTCTGAATAAGAGAAAGTCTGCAATATGTTAAATTGTGTACGAATAAGACTTTACACTTTTTTGCAGATATTGTCAAGATGGGGACGTACACTTTTTGCAAAAGTGTACGTCCCCATCTGCGTTTCCCCCTGTCCCTTTTTGTAATATCCCCTGTCCCCTTTAGATCTTTTTCGTGGCGACCAGACCTCCAACACAGCAGATCCCTGCGATCAGAAGTGAAGTTTCCTGTCCTGCCGCGGCAAGCAGCACGGGACAGAGCACAGATGCGATCCCGTACCCGATCATGACTGCGCCGAAGTTTGCGCCTTGATGTTTCATTCCAAAATAATCGGATACCAGCACCGGGAATACACTCACCACACCGCCGTATACCATGCAGATAAATGCGCACAGCACCACAAATACAGCGCCTTCGGCCACGATCAACCCGAGGGAGGACAACATGGCCATCAAAAACAACAGATAGACCACTGCTTTCCGTCCTATCTTATCAGACAACGCCGGAGCCACTACACGTCCGATAATATTTGCAACAGATGCGATGGTCACCCCGGCCAGTGCCTGGGCCCCGGTAAGTCCCCGTTCCATACCTAGTGATTTCATCAGCGGATTAACCAGCACATACGCAGGCACCGCAAGTGCCATGGCAAGGCTGAGCCAATAATATGTCCTGGTCCGCATCATTTCACGGGCTGTATACTGACGCTGCGAAGCCCTCTGCATCTGCTCGCCGTTCTCCAGATGCTCATTCGCTCCGCTCTTCCTTTCCTGGATCTCTTCCGGCGCTTCCTCCAGGAAAAACGCGCCCAGACACAGCAGTGCATAGATCACAGTCACTGCCAGCATGGCAAAATGAAATCCCCGCTTCGCAAGAATCCAATCACACAGCGGATTCATAATAACCCCCGAGATCCCGATCACCCCAATGGTGATACCTGTAACCAGACCTCGCTTATCCGGAAACCATCCCTGCGGGACCGCCACCAGCATGCTGAACGCACATCCGGATCCCAGACCGCCGATGATTCCATACCCCAGCGAAACCACCCACGGCGCGTCGATCGGCGCCAGCGCCGCCATCAAAAATCCCACACACATAAACGCACTGCCCGCAAGGATCGTCTTCTTCGCGCCGATCTTATGCTGCAGCCACCCGCCGATCATATTTCCAAAAGCAAACACGGCAATAATCAGCGTAAAAGGCAGACTCGACACCGCCGTCGAAACATCAAACTCTTTTTTCATATACGGCTGGAACACTGTCCAGATGTACGGATTGCCATGGACAAAATTCACAGCCGCCGCCATCACCAAAATAAAATACCGATTACTTTTCCACTCTTTCCTCATAAGTTATCCACATCTCATCCACATTTTCCACAGAAAACCTAATTGGGGACGGGGGATTTCCGAAAATCCCCCGTCCCCAATTAGGTTTAACTTACCTTTAATTTGAATTTCTGAATTTCTTTTTCTGTCGATACTTTCTCGATGATTCCGCCGATCGAGCGCAGCTTTTCTTCGAATCTTTCATATCCTCTCTGAATATATACGATATCATCCACAATCGTAATACCATCTGTTGCCAGCCCTGCAATACACAATGCCGCCCCGGCGCGAAGATCCGGCGCACTGACTCTTGCACCGCTGAAATGTTCTACGCCTTCGATGGTTGCGGAATTTCCTTCTATCTTGATGTTGGCTCCCATTCTTGCCAGCTCATCCAGATATTTAAACCGATTTTCAAAGATGCTTTCTGTTATGATACTTGTCCCCTTGCATAGAGCCAGCGTTACGCCAATCTGCGGCTGCATGTCTGTCGGGAATCCCGGGTATGGAAGCGTCTTAACGTGAGTGCTCTTTAAATTCCCCTTTGATACTACACGGACTGCATCATCAAACTCTTCCACTTCGCAGCCGATCTCCACCAATTTGGCAATCGTGGCTTCCAAATGCTTCGGAATTACATTCAGCACGGTCACATCGCCCCTTGTCGCTGCTGCCGCAAACATAAATGTTCCCGCCTCGATCTGATCCGGAATAACAGAATACTCTGTACCGTGCAGCTTCTGTACGCCGCGGATCTTAATCACATCGGTCCCCGCACCGCGGATATTTGCTCCCATACTGTTCAGGAAATTGGCTACATCAACTACATGCGGCTCCTTCGCCACATTTTCCAGAATCGTCATTCCCTCTGCCATTGCGGCTGCCATCATCACATTGATGGTCGCACCAACACTGACCACGTCAAAGTAGATATGCTTCCCGATCAGGCGCTCTGCTTCTGTCATGATCTTGCCGTATTCAATCTCCACATCCGCTCCTAAAGCACGGAATCCTTTGATATGCTGGTCAATCGGACGGCTTCCGATATTACATCCTCCCGGAAGCGCCACCTCCGCATGCTTATATTTCCCAAGCAGGGCCCCGAGCAGATAATAGGAAGCGCGGATTTTTTTGATATAATCATATTCAATAGAAATATCGTGAATATTTTTTCCATTAATTTTCACCGTATGTCTGTCCACACGATGAACCATTGCACCAATTCCTTCAATTGCGTCCAGCAGTACATTAATATCATTCACATCCGGAAGATTGTCGATCAACACTGTATCATCTGTCATAATCGCAGCTGACAGAATCGCAAGCGCAGCATTCTTCGCACCGCCAATCTCTACTTCTCCGACCAGCGGATGTCCGCCCTTAATAATATACTGTTCCATAACACACCTCAATTAAATACTATCTATATTTTACTCTCATTTCTAAATTTTCAAATTCATATTCCACGCTATTATATCATAGAATCCACGTTTGTAAAACATTTTTTACATTTTGTAACTTATTTGTAATATCTTTCTTGATATTATTTATCTTTTTCCAGCGCATCCAGTACAGCCTGAATCGTTTCCTCCAGCCCCAGTCCATCCTCGCAGATGGTGATATCCGCATATTTTTCAAACAGTTTTACCCGCTCCTCATAAAGTGCTTTCAGGGACTGGCCATCTTTTAATACTACGCCTCGGTTTTTCGCATTATTCAATCTTCTACTTATTGTTTCGTAAGACGCCTGCAAATATACGATGCTTCCAATCTCTTTGTAATGCTCCATCGCATTTTTACAGTACACGACACTTCCTCCCGGCGAAATGACCGAATGCTCCGCACGGACTCCGGCATTGATGCGGTCTTCAATTTCCAGAAATCCCCCGATCCCGTTTTCGCGGATGATTTCTCTCAAAAGCTTTCCTTCTGTTTCCTGGATGAGAATATCCACGTCCAAAAAACGGTACCCCAGTCTTTTTGCAACAACCACTCCCACAGTACTCTTCCCTACAGCGGGCATGCCGATAAATATCACATTATCCATGCGGGTATGCTCCTTTCTGTCCTTTGCTTCGTGTATTTTATCACATCTTCTTCCTTTCGTCCATTCCAAATCCCCGTAAGCGCTAAAAGGAGTCAGGCTCTTTGTATTCTGGCCCGGCTCCTTCTTTTTGTGAGCTTTCGCTGTCTTTTTAATAAAATTTCCGCCTTCTGCTCCGGTGTTCACTTCTCCTCCTTAGAATCTCCTGGTAGGTCATCACCTGAATCAGATCCCGCATCCACGCTCCTGGCTTCTCCTCACCCTCCGAAGCCCGCTCAAAAACTCTCCGGCAGGCAAGACGCAGCTGAAGCGGATCCGGGTATTCATCATAGATCATACTCCCTTCGTACATCAACCTGTCACATTCCTCTTCCACATAAGGCGCAAGCCTCTTTGCTGTCTCCGGGTACAGGCTTTTCATATATTCCAGATCTCTTCTCGCCTGCCTCTCATCGCCATCCACGAAAGGCATAGGATATACCATATAATAGGGAAGCTTCTGTTCCATGCCGGCACACTCCTAAAATCAGTATCTACCTTAGTGTATGCCGCAATCCCTAAAGTGTGTGTTCTCCCCGCGGTAATAAAATTTGCATATTTTTTCATGCTATGTTTAAATAAAAGAAATTATTTAAAAAAACAAGAATTCGGAGGTGCTTTATGGCACGCAGATTTCAATCATCTCCCCTTAATATTTTATATGAAGACGACCAGATCATCGTCTGTGTCAAGCCCCACGGCATCGCCACCCAGTCCCGCTCCGTAGCGGTTCCCGATATGGAACGGCTGATCAAAAATCACCTTTGCCGCTCCGCCCCGGGAAATGCCGCCTCCGCCGGCAAAGAGCCCTATCTGGCTGTGATCCACCGACTGGATCAGCCGGTCGCCGGTATCCTGGTATTCGCCAAGACCAAATCCGCCGCCAGAGAACTTTCCCGACAGCTCACCGATCCCAAGAAAGCCGCTTTCGGGAAATACTACCGGGCACTTGTAGAAAAACGCCCGGACACAGACAGCGGCATCCTGGAAGATTACCTGTGCAAAGACCCGCGGACCAACACTTCCCGTGTCTGCAGCAAAAACACTCCCGGCGCCAGGCTGGCCCGCCTGGAATTCCACATCGCTGTGGATAACTTCTTCCATTGGGGACGGGGGATTTCTGAAAATCCCCCGTCCCCAATGGAGCCGACCGAGCTACTTATCCACATTTTCACCGGCCGCCACCACCAGATCCGGGTACAGCTGGCGAATATGGGCTGTCCGATCCTCGGCGACACCAAATATAATCCACACTCTATGTGGAATATGGGGAAAAACGGCTGGCAGCAAATTTATCTTTGTGCCTACAAGCTGACCTTCCGGCACCCCACGACCGGCAAGCCGATGACTTTTGAACTGAAAGACGCCAGGGACTGCGGGTTTTAACTTCCCGCAGCCCCTGGCTTTCGTTTCATATCATATTCTTTTTATATTCTTTGCAAATCTTCTGCTATATTCTTTTGCTATACTGTCTTTTTCCCCACACGGTACTCCATCTTTTTAGCGTACAGGACGATCCGGGACACCACATCTACGATCAGGAATCCAAGCGCGATAGCCAGGCAGGTCTCCAGCAGCAGATCCATCTCCCGACCGGCCATAGCAGAATCTGCGCTCACCCATCCGTACATCATATAGTAAAGGTTGGGTCCGGGGATCAGAGGGAAGGCGGATGCGGTCAGGAAAATGGTTGCCGGCGCCTTATTGACCCTGGACATGATAAACGCGTAAGCGGCCACGAAGATCGCCCCTGCCATGGTAGCTCCAAAATTGCTGGGCCACACCTCATAGACCACCAGATAAATCGCCCAGGTAAAAAACGCCCCGATCCCGGAGTAGATCACCTGTTTTCCCTTGATCTTAAACCACAGCGCAAATCCCACGCAGGCCACCGTACAGGAGATCAGCTGGATCCCCACGTTATGGTTCAAAACATAACCATCAGAATCTCCTCCGCCCAGAAGCCGCATGGCGATCGCGATACCAAACGCGATGCCGGCCGCTCCCAGGATCGAGTTCATAATATTAATCAGCCCGGAAATAAAATCTCTCTGCAGCATTTCACGGATCCCGTTGGTCGTGCTGAGCGCACTGATCAGCAGCATGACGATTCCGATCATGATCCGGTCCTGATGCGTGCCGATTCCCAGAAAATCCATCCCGATGATCACTACTTCTGCCAGAAACGCCAGGATCAGGTTATAGATCAGAAGGTTGCTCTCCCGTTTTCCCAGCCAGTTCCCCACAAACACGATCATCAAGGACACCAGCGACGCTACCAGAGCGTCCATAAGCCCGCAGCCAAAGAACACCGCAAACCCGGTCCCGCCCATGATCCCGGCCGCATAGGTCAGAATAAGCGGCTGCTCCTCCCGGTTCATGACCTCCAGAAACTTCTCATGAAGCTCATCCGCGTCCGGTGTATTCTGACAGACATACCGGGCCAGATTATTCAGATAATCCAGGCGGTCGTAATTGATCCCCGTCGATTCAATATGCCGGATCTGGGTCAGGAACTCTCCATCCGGCGTCTTCACTGTAATCTGAATATTACTGGGAATCGCAAACACATCATATCTTTCGAATCCGTAGCTTTTACACATACGGTACAGCGTATCATCCAGGCGGAAATTCTCCGCTCCGCTGCACAGCATAGCTTCACCGATGTCAAGAATCCCTTCCAAAATCCGTTCGTAATTCATTTCCACATCCATCCTCCAGTCTGACTTTGCCTGGTTCTACTTAGATAACGCACCAGAAATATTGCATATCAAAGCCCATTTTAGAGAACAACCAAAAGAAATGCAAGAGCAAATTCAAAAAAACAGGCAGACCATTAACAACAGTCTGCCTGCATCCGCCACTCTTTTCTACAATTCTTTCATCTTCACCAGGATCTTCTGGTAAAACTCCTCCTGATCCCCTTCCTTTTTCAAATCCTCCAGAATCACACCATCCTTCAGGAGAATCAGACGGCTGCAATAGCTGGCCATCTTCGGATCGTGGGTAACCATGACGATAGTCTTACCCAGTTCCTTGTTGATCTCGGTCATGGTAGAGATCACTACGTCACCGGACTTAGAATCCAGGTTTCCGGTCGGTTCGTCGGCCAGGATCAGCTCCGGGTCATTGATCAGCGCCCGGCAGATCGCCACTCTTTGCTTCTCACCGCCGGACAGCTCATAGGGCTTTTTATCCAGCAGGTGCCGGATGCCGAACTGCTCTGCGCTCTCTTCTGCCTTCTGGATGCAGTCCTTTGCCGTTCCCTTGTCCAGGATCTTCGGCAGCATGATATTTTCCCGGACCGTCAGGCTGTCCATCAGATAAAAATCCTGGAACACAAAACCAATGTCCCGGCGCCGGATGTCCGCCAGCTCGTCCTTCCACAGCTCTTCCGTGTCGCTGCCTTTAAAATACAGCTTTCCGTCCGTCTGTCTGTCGATCATCCCCAATATCTTAAGGAGCGTCGTCTTTCCGCAGCCGGAACGCCCCATGATTCCCACAAACTCCTGGCGGTCCACCTGGAAATTCAGGCCCTTTAACACCTTGATCTCATCTTTTCCCTTCTGCTCCCCGGTCTTGGTATAATTGCGGATCAGACCTTCCGCCGCCAGTACCGGCTCTCCCTGTTTTTCATCATATTTTTCATTCATCTTCGTTTTGCCCCTCCCTGACTTTTTCATCTATATTTCATTTCTATTTTTTATTCCTTCCAGTTTTTGTTCCTTCCAGATCTCTGACCAGGCTTCTCTGCATCAGCTTCAGATTCACCGCCTGCACCAGAATATATCCTCCCCACAACAGGATACCATATTTCATATAATTTTGAACATCCTTTATTTCATACATCCTAAGACCAAATACAGTCCCTGTCAATACAAAAGAAATCACGCCTGCCAGGATCAGCGGCACCCATACATACCGGGAAACCTCACGTTTCATAAGCCTGATCCTCTCGGCGCTGCTCATCCCAAACACCTCAAAGAACCGGTAATCCCTCCGAAGCTCCGGGAGATCCATCTTCATTTTCATCCGAAGCAGGAAGATTTCCACCGCCAGCAGCATCAGCAGCACGATACCGTTTACAATGGTTTCCATCTGCCGTTCCGTCTCTCTTTGGTGCCGGGCGTCTGCACTGATATAGGCACTCTTAACCAGCGGATCAAATGCCTCGTCGAAGGCATGGCTTTTTCGGAACTCACCCAGGATTTCATCCGCCCGTTCCTGATCTTTCTCTGGAACATTGACCAGCATTAACCGGGTAGGCCACTCGTGGATGGTCACATCCGGCACCGCCTCTTCCTCAGACACCGGTTCTCCGGTCAGAAGATCCGTGGTCTTCCAGCAATCCTTTACGGATTCAAAATAGGTGTCCGAGAACACGATCAGATTCTCATACCGCCCCTGCCGGTAAGCACCGGTCAGTGCTTCCCGCTCTTCGCTTACAATCTCCCTTGGGGGATATGTCTGTTCCCTGGTGATATAATTATGTCCCATCAATGCCTGCCCGATATGTACATACGGCCTGCTGCTGCAAAGATACCAGTCCAGGGGTCTTGCCTTAGAAGCCTGATCCTGCTGGTATACCACGTGGATCTTTTCTCCCGCTTCATCCAGCATAAGATCCCGCGGCTTCTCTCCTGCCAGTTTTTTCAGTTCCCGGTAAGTACTCTCGGAGATACCGATATTCTGCCCCTGCTGTACTACAATCACCCGATAATCCTCCTCCGGCTGTTCTGTCGCATCCAGAGTAGTCGCACGCACCATGGGAAAGCTAAGGACCTCTGCCTCACATTCCTGCTGCAGCGCCTCAAAATAAGCCTCATCCTGGCTGTTGGCCAGAAAAACATAGTCATACGGATATAAGGCTTCCGGCTCATCCGCAATCTGGCTGGATATAAATTTCACCGAAAATACCATCAGCACAAATACATTCAAAAACATCAGCATGGACACATACCGGATCATGGTACGGAACCGGCAACGTATCCTAAATTCCTTCGTAAGCTTTGGCAGAAATGCCTCCTGGCGCTTCTGCCTCATCCTAAGCCAGATTCCCCACAGGCTCCTTATCATCAGCATTACACACAAAAGAATCCCGCAGACCAGAAGGAGTTTCTCTCCCATCCTCCTCTGTCCATAAAAAGCAAAACAAGCTGCCCCTGCAGCCACAGAGATTAGCACCGTTACCCAGGCAGATCTTCCCACTGGTTTTTCCCAGCGGACCGCCGCGCCCCGGGTATCTGTCGAGCCATACCCCTTTCCCAGCTCCATACAGGTCAGATATGCCACAAAGCAGACCAGCGCCAGCACCACCAGAGACCATCCGGCCACAAAAAAGCTGACAAATCCGGCATTTTCATACTCCGGCAGCCAGGCAGCAAACCTATTTCTCAAGAAAAACAAAAGAACCGTTCCCACCATCGCCGCACAAAGATACGCTGCAGCAAAGCATCCCAGCAGTTCTGCCAGCGAAGACCAGAAAAAGGTTTTCTTCCTGATCCCCAGGGTCTTGATCAGTCCGGAGCCGGCCAGTTTCCTCTTCTGGTAAAAAGACAGAGCCGCTATGATCAAAAACAGGCCAAGAAATGCTATCGCTACCAGAAAATCCCTCATGATCTCCACCAGGCCCAGTCCCAGAAGTCCGCCGTCCTCCCCATAGTTCCCGGAAAACATCTGGTATATTCCAAAGCCCAGGAACAAAAACAATCCGGACAGCCAGACAGATAAAAACAGAAACATCATATCTTTAAACCGGTATTTCAGATCCTTCCACAGAATCTGGTAATAAAGCCGGGAATACCGGCCCGGAAAATACAGTCTCCGTCTGCGCTCCTGACGGTAAGCCTTGCGTTCCTCCCGGTCCTTATGCATCCGCCTGGTCCCTTCATCCCAGGCCTCCACCGCTCGAAGAACCAGGAAAAAAATCCCAGCTGCCACCACCAGAAAGTAGGGATAAATATATGGCAGATCCGAAAGGATCTCCCGGTTCCCAATAAAAACCCCATCCGGCGCCACCGGATTGGCGATGATCATACAACAGGCCCCGCCCAGGACCAGCGCTATGGTGGATCCCAGCTTAAAAAGCCTTCCGGAAAAAACCGCCAGTATCGTCGCGACCGTCAACAGCTGAGCGATTGTCACAGCAAGCACGATCCCTGTAAACTGCAGTGCAAATGCCCCCGCATTTCCACCCAGCTCCTGACTTAACGGAAACTCCCGCGCCACAAGCTCTGCCGCACCGCCTTCCCGAAAGACTGCCGACAGCCAGGTAAGTCCTGTATAGGTATGCTCACCTCCCCGGATCCATGGGTAACAGTAATAGATCTGCGTTAAAAGCCCGGTCATGATAATAACAATACTCCCTTTGCTTCCACGCTTCATGATAAATCCGCCTCCACTTCCCGTACCACATTTCTCTGGATCAGCTTCATATTCATGATCTGTATCAAAATATAAGCGCCCCATACCAGGAGTCCCCATTTCAGATAGTCCGTCATATCCGACGTCTGATAGAGCCGAAGCTTCCACAAGATCCCTGTCAGCACCAGGGAAACGCCTGCCCCCAGCAGAAGAGGTATCCGTACGTACCGGGAAATCTCACGCTTCAAAAGCCCGGTCCGCTCCTTCTCTCCCATGCCAAAGGTTTCCATAAACCGGTAATCCTTCCGAAGCTCCGGCAGATCCATCTTTACCTTCATCCGAAGCAGGAAAATCCCCACCGCCAGCAACATCAGAAGCACAATGCCATTGACCAGTGTTTCCATTTGCCGCTCCATCTCTCTTTGGTGCCGGCCTTCGCCTCCGATATAGGCGCTCTTTACCAGCGGATCAAACCCCTCGTCAAAGGCATGGGCTTTTCGGAATTCACCCAGGATTTCATCCGCCCGTTCCTGATATTCCTCCGGAACGTTAACCAGTGTTAACTGAGTAGGCCACTCGTGGATGGTAACATCCGGCACCGCCTCTTCCGCTGCTACCGGCTCCCCGGTCAGAAGATCGGTGGTCTTCCAGGAATCCTTTACGGATTGAAAATAAGCGTCCGAAAACACGATCAGGTTCTCATATTTTCCCTGGCGGAAAGCTCCGATCAGTGCTTCCCGCTCCTCGCTTATGATCTCTCTTGGCGGATACGTCTCTCTTCTCGTATTCGGATTTTGAGCCATCAGTGCCTGTCCGATATGCACATAAGGTTCATCCGTCCACAGGTACCAGTCCAGCGGCTTGGCCTTCGACGCCTGATCCTGCTGGTACACCACATGGATCTGTCTTCCCGCATCGTCCAGTGTAAGATCCTCCCACGGCTCTCCCGCCAGTTCTTTCAGCTCCCGGTAGGTACTCTCAGAGATACCGATATTCTGGCCCTGCTGAACTACAATATCCGTAAACTGATTCGGCATTTCCGTATTATCCAGGGTCGTGGCCCGCACCATGGGAAAACTGTAAATCTTTGCCTGACATTCTCTCTCAAGCCGATCAAAATACTGGCCGTCCTGGCTGTTTGCCAGATAGACATAGTCATAGGGATACATGTCCTCCGGATCATCGGCGATCCGGGTGGAAATAAACTTGATGGAAAACAGGCTCAGCGCAAACACATGCACCACCATCAAAAGCGAAAGATACCTGGCCGTGGTCCGGAACCGGTAGCGCAGTCGGTAAATCCTTGGCAGTACCGGTAAAGTTTCCTTGATATTCCGCTGTATCTTCGCAAGCCTCATCCCCCACACGCCCCGGAAGGCAAGTGCTGCACACAACAGCAGGGCACAGGCCAGGATGATGCTCTCTGCCATTCTTCTTTGCTGGTAAAAATACAGAAAGATGATCCCCAGGATCCCGGCTGTCGCCGTCGACACTTTCGGAAACCTTCCCGTCAGGGGCTCCCACTTCACTACCGTGTTCCTGGTATCCGTGGATCCGCTGCTCCCACGCATCTCCAGGGAAACCGCATAGGCACATAATCCAAGAAACGCCATTCCCACAAATGTCCAGATATATACGCCGGCCCCGGCCATGCCACTGCTTTCATATCCCGGAAGCCATCTTGCAATCCCCCTGCACAGGAAGAATAGCAACACGCTTCCTGCCGCATACGCTCCCAGCACCGATGCCACCAGACAGCCCAGCAGCTCTCCGATCCTGGTCGCAAAAAGCGTACCGCTTCGAATCCCCATGGTTTCGATCAGTCCGGTACTGGCAAGCTTCCGTTTCTGATAGAAAGACAGGGTCGAAGAGACCAGGAAAAGTCCGACAAACACGATCGCCGCCAGAAAGTCCCGCATGATCTCCACCAGGCCTAAGCCCAGCATACCACCGTCCTCTCCGTAGCTTCCGGAAAAGTTTTGATAGATCCCAAGCCCCAGGAAGAGAAACAGGGCAGACAAAAACGCCGACAGGAAGAGAAACGCCATATCCTTCCAGCGGTATTTCAGATCCTTCCACAGGATCCGGTAAAACAGCCCGGAATAATGCCCCGGAAACCGGAGTCTGCGCTTCCTCTCCTTTCGGTAGGCCCGTCTCGCCTCCCGCTCCGCTTCGACTCTTCTTGCAGACTCGTCCCAGACCTCCAAAGCCCGGATCACCAGATATAAAATCCCTGCGGCGATCACCGCAAAATAAGGATAATAACAGGTAAGTGTCCCAAGAATTTCCCGATTCCCTACAAATACATCATTCGGCGCCACAATATTCCCGGCAAGGTACATCAGCGCGCCGCCGATCACGCCGGGAACCGCCGAACATATCTTAAAGCGGAAACCTGTCACACCGCCGATCACAGCGATGACAGAAAGCAGCTGCGCCACCGTCATAAGCCCCGCGATCAATGCAAACTGTACGGCGAACACCGTCAGATTGCCGCCCAGTTCAAGGCTCACCGGAAACTCCTGCTTCATAAGCTCCGTCACGCCGCCTTCCCGGAATACCGCCAAAAGATAGGTGATGCTGTTGTAGGTATGCTCCGCTCCACGGATCCAGGGATATAGATAGTAGATCTGCACCAGGATCCCTGTAAGGATAAGGATCACCGGAATTCCAAACTTTTTCCATTTTGAATTTGTCTGAGTCCTTTTTGATTTCACGGCAGATTCCCCCCTCGCTGATCTCTTACCAGCAATATACTCTCCCACTGCCTGCAGCATCAACGATTTGTCCGTGACATGCTCATTTTCTGTCTGTAACTTTTTCTCTTCCTCGGAAAAAAACAACAGCCTTACGCAGAAGCACTCTCCTCTTGCCCCGGCGTTCATCTCCCCGCCATGCTGCTCCACGATCTGGCGGATACTTTTCAGTCCATACCCGTGAAGGCCGGTCCTGCTTTTGGATGGCTTCTCCTCCCCGGCCCTGTTCCCTCTGATACTGTTTTCTATCTTTATCATAAGTAGCTGATGACTTTTTCGGATCGTCAGACGGATCCACCTGTTTTCTTCTTTCAGCGTTTCACAGGCCTCGATGGCATTGTCCAGAAGATTGCCAAACAAGGCCATCTGCTCCTGTGGCTGCAGAGGGATCCTCTCAAGCTCGGGTGTGTCTACTGTCATCTGAATCCCTTCTGTTTCCGCCCTTTTTTTCTTCTGGCTCAGCAAAAAATCCAGATCCCGTATTCCCGTAAAATGGGAAATGCCTTCATCCAGCAGCTCCCGGCTGATCTCTCCCAGATATTGCGTCAGCTCTTCCCACTCTTTTTCCTTTGCATATTTACGCAGAAGCAGAACATGCTGCTTCATGTCGTGGACCGTCCTTCTGCTCTCCTGCATTTTTTGAAACTGTTCCGCCCAGAGCTTATGTTGGAGCGCCAAAAGTTCCCTTTCCTGCTCCAGGAAACGCCACCGCAGGAATACTGCCGCCAAGGCCCCAAGTCCGCATAGGATCAACAGAATCGACATTCCTTCCAGGATCCCCCACACACTTTCCGGATCGGACTCTAACCTTGTCAGAGCAGTCTCATACCGAAACAATAGCAAGGTCAGAATTCCCCAGAGCACCAGCAAAAGATTCCGGCAGGAGACCAGCTTCTCTCTCACATCCTCCCACATGTCTGCAGCCAATATCATTATGATCACGATCCAAAGACGGGTCAGCGTATAGAGAAGAAGATTCCAGGCGATCTCCTTCTCCGGTTCCAAAGAGGACATAAAAAGGCCTTCCCGCCAGTTCCGGCAAAGCAGTGCCAGGGCTAAATCTAGAAGCGCCACGAAGCTGAAATAAATGCCTGATGCCCCCAGAACCACCCTCCATCCGGTCTTTGTCAGCTGCCCAAGCCCGGCCGAGATCACAGCCGCACAGACCAGGAGCGCGGCTACAGAAAGAAATGCCCGTTCCCTTGCCATTCCAAGCAGCACGCCCAGGCCCAGCACACAGCCCCACTGGATCACAATTTCTCTTTTCTTTCCGCTGCGTCTGGCACCTGTTATCCTGCTCAGGATGATCCATCCCATCCAGACCTCCCACGCAGACAGCAGCCACAGCAGAAAACCTACGATTTCCCCGCTCATTACAGTCCCTCCATATAACATGCGATCCGTTCCTTTATATGAGAATACTGGATCCTGCTGACCGAAAAGCGGTGGCCTCCCAAAAGATAAACCCAGCCTCTCTCCAGCTTCTCAATATGCTGTACATTCAATACATGCCCGCGGTCCAGCAGGATAAATCTTTCATCGCCTATTTCTTCCAACAGTCTGCCAATCGATATCCTTTCCCTGTAAATCTTTTCTCCCGTCACATACTCTGCGTACTTTCCGCCTTTTTTGTCTTTCTGTATATAAAGGATATCTCTGTAATAAAGCTTCTCTTTTCCACAGCCGTCTCCCACGATCCGGTAATCCTTCTTCTCCTCCAGAAGAGAGGAGATGAGCCTGTGCAAAATTTCCGGGAAACGCTCCTCCATCTGTTCCTTCAGCACGTACTGCCAGGCTTCGATCACATAACTTTCCGCCGCATACTGCGGATATGCCGTCAGAAAGACCACAGCCGTATCGTCCCCGTTTTTCCGCAGCCTGTGTCCCAGCTCTATCCCGCTGATTCCCGGAAGATCTATATCCAGGATCAGAATGTCATATCTTTCTTTTACTTGTAAAAAATCCTCCCCGCAGCAGTATGTCCTGGTTTGGATCTCCGGGAACTCCTCCTTCGCTTTTTCTATGTACCCGCAGACCACTCTCTGCATACGGGGATGGTCTTCAACCACTGCAATCCTCAGCATCTTCTCTCTCCTGTAATAGTCCTTTGACTCCCTAACTCTCTCTTTAAATAAAGAAACAACGCTTCTACTTCTCTGCAAAAGCGTTGTTCCTTTCCCTCATTTCTTAGTTTGCTTTATGCCTGTACTTCGTCGTCATCTGTTTCCAGCGCCTCCTGGTATTTCTCCAGGATCATGGTCTGGATCCGCTCTCTTGTTGCGGAATTGATCGGGTGTGCAATATCCCGGTACTCACCGTCCAACGCCTTCTTGCTTGGCATTGCTATGAAAAGTCCCTTCTCGCCTTCAATTACCTTGATGTCATGTACCACAAACTCTTCATCCATGGTGATAGAAACCACTGCTTTCAGTTTCCCTTCTTTTGCTACTTTTCTTACTCGTACATCTGTAATCTGCATCCTTGCTGCCCCTTTCCATCTGCGCCGAATCAGTTCCTACAGCGCATATCTCTCGTTCTTTTCTACAACTACTTTCACACCATTTTCCCCGACATAACGTGTATTTGCCCTGATGGTGTCTCTGCTCTCGACAATACAGTTTTCAATATAGCTGTTGTCTCCCAGATAGACATCATTCAGAATAATGGAATTCTTGATCACACAATTATTTCCGACAAACGTTTTCTTGAAAAGAATCGAATTTTCCACGGTTCCATTGATAATGCTTCCGCTCGCCACCAGGCTGTTCTTTACAACAGATCCCGGATTGTATTTTGCGGGAGGCAGATCGCTGACTTTGGAATAAATCTCCGGGCGCTGTTTGAAGAAATATTCCCTGACTTCGGGTCTGAGGAAATCCATGTTTGTCCGATAGTACGCATCCACCGTCGATATGTTGCTCCAGTAATCTTTTATTTTATAACCGTAAATCTTTTTCAGATTTTTATATCTGATCAGAATATCGGTTACAAAATCATACCTGTCTTCCTCTGCACAGTGCTCGATCAGGTCGATCAGGAGCCGTCTCCTGACTACATAGATCCCGGTCGATATCGTGTGCGAGTGTGCCACCATTGGCTTCTCTTCAAATTCTTCGATCCTCATGGAATCATCCATCTTGATCGTTCCAAACCGGCTGGCATCTTCTGAATCATCCAGCTCTTTGCAGACTACAGTAATATCTGCCTTCTTTGCAATATGGTATTCCAATACCTTATTATAATCCATCTTATAGACCGCGTCCCCGGATGTGATGATCACATAGGGCTCATGGCTTCTTTTTAAAAATTCCAGGTTCTGATAGATCGCATCTGCCGTCCCCCTGTACCAGTAGCCATTATCAGCCGTGATGGTAGGAGTGAATACATATAATCCCCCCTGCTTTCTTCCAAAATCCCACCACTTTGACGAATTCAGGTGTTCGTTAAGTGAACGGGCATTGTACTGTGTCAGCACCGCCACTTTCTGGATATGTGAATTGCTCATATTACTCAGCGTAAAATCAATGGCCCGATAACTTCCGGCGATAGGCATCGCCGCAACAGCCCGCCTGCTGGTCAGTTCTCGCATTTTGTGGTTGTTTCCGCCTGCCAATATGATCCCCAGTGCCCTCATACGCGCTCACCTGCCTTTATCAAAGTCTCACCGCTCTCAAGCACGCCATTTGGATAGTCTTCCTTCACTGTGATCCCGCTTAAAGCAGTGTTCTTTCCAACCTGTACCCCCGGCGGCACGACCGTATTTTCACCGATGGTCACCAGTCCGAAGGAATAAATGGCCGGTTTTAATTTATTGGGAATGTCGCTGCCGATACCCATCGTGACATTTTCACCGATCTCACAGTTTTCCGCTATGATCGCCTTGTCTACCACGCAGCCCTTTCCGATCACGGTATCCTTCATAATGATAGAATCCCGCACCACAGCGCCTTCTCCGATCACAACGCCGGATCCGATCACGCAGTTCCTTACTTCCCCGTAGATTTCCGATCCATTGCCGATGATACTCCGCTCGATCACTGCCTGTCCGGAGATATACTGAGGCGGCAGGATCCCGCTGTTGGTGTAAATCTTCCAGTATTCTTCATACAGATTAAACTCCGGCACAATATCGATCAGCTCCATATTTGCTTCCCAATATGAGCCAAGCGTCCCCACGTCCTTCCAGTAGCCGTTATATTCATATGCAAACAGCCGCTGTCCTTTCTCATGGCAGTATGGAATAATATGTTTTCCGAAATCACAGCCCGGCTCATTCTTCAGCGCCACCAGCGCTTCCTTTAATACCGGCCAGCTGAAGATATATATTCCCATAGACGCCAGGTTGCTTTTTGGCTCCGGCGGCTTTTCCTGGAATTCAGAAATCTGTCCGTCTTCTTCTGCTACCACCACGCCAAAACGGCTCGCTTCTTCTATCGGCACAGGCATGGCCGCAATCGTGACATCTGCCTTATGCTCTTTGTGATAATCCAGCATAACCTCATAATCCATCTTATAAATATGATCTCCGGAAAGAATCAACACATAATCCGGATGATAAGTCTCTATATAATCCAGATTCTGATAGATCGCATTCGCTGTTCCTGTATACCATTCGCTGTTGCTGCTTTTCTCATACGGCGGCAGGATCGTTACTCCCCCGAAATTACGATCCAGATCCCAGGAAATTCCGATACCGATATGTGTGTTCAGACGCAGCGGCTGATACTGTGTCAAAACGCCGACGGTGTCGATCCCTGAATTGATGCAGTTACTGAGCGGAAAATCAATAATACGGTATTTTCCGCCGAATGCAACGGCCGGTTTCGCAACCTTTGCTGTAAGGACTCCAAGTCTGCTGCCCTGTCCTCCAGCAAGCAGCATTGCAATCATCTCTTTCTTCCGCATGTCATCACCCCTTTTCAGTAATTTATTGCATCCATTATACCATAGAAATGAAAATCGGTGAACAATATTTACAAATAAATTGTTCTTTTCCTAAACTTTTTATGGAAATATCACAAAAACTTACAGCTTGGTTTTTTCTCCATATCTGTATATAATAATATGGAGAGAATATATTTTTATGACTACTACTTTTGGAAAGGTATGAAGGCTTATGTATCAGATTAATTTCAGCAAACCTGTACACATACATTTTATCGGCATCGGCGGCATCAGTATGAGCGGGCTGGCCGAGATCCTGTTAAAAGAAGGATTTACGGTCTCCGGCTCTGACAGCAAAGAATCCCCGCTGACCGACCGTCTGGAGGGCCTGGGCGCAAGGGTCTTCTATGGACAGAGGGCTTCCAACATCATCCCCGGCATAGACGCCGTTGTCTATACCGCTGCCATCCATGAAGATAATGAAGAATTTAAGGCAGCCGTGGATGCCGGGCTCCCTATGCTGAGCAGAGCTGAGCTTTTAGGGCAGTTGATGAAGAATTACGAAACACCGATCGCTGTTTCAGGCACTCACGGCAAGACCACCACCACATCCATGCTCTCCCACATCCTTCTTGCGGGAGATCTGGATCCTACCATTTCCGTAGGAGGTATCCTGAAAGCCATCAGCGGCAACATCCGGGTGGGTGATTCGGGACTCTTTGTCACGGAAGCCTGTGAATACACCAACAGCTTCCTGCATTTCTTCCCGAAGATCGGCATCATCCTGAATATTGATGCGGATCACCTGGACTTTTTCAAAGATCTTGATGATATCCGCCGCTCCTTCCGGAAATTCGCCGAGCTTCTTCCAGAAGACGGCGCTTTGATCATCAATGCGGACATTCCGGACCTTGATGCATTTACCGAAGGTCTGAAGTGCAAAGTCATCCGTTATGGAAATGACAGCTCGCTGGATTACAGCGCCACCAATATTTTGCATGACAATGTAGGAGACGCGTCTTTCGATCTGGTAAAATCCGGTATCTTTATGGACCGCATCTCTTTGTCTGTCAACGGCGACCATAACGTGTCGAATGCGCTGGCGGCCATTGCTGCCTGCGATATCTTAGGCGTGCCTGTAGAAACCATCAAGCAGGGCTTAAAAGCATTCACCGGCACAAAGCGGCGTTTTGAATATAAGGGAGAAATAAACGGCATCACTGTCATTGACGACTATGCCCACCACCCGACAGAGATCCGGGCGGCGCTTGAAGCAGCCAGACATTATCCTCATCAGGAGATCTGGTGTGTCTTCCAGCCCCATACCTATACCCGGACAAAAGCCTTGTTCGCAGATTTCGTATCGGCACTTTCCACTACCGATCATGTAATCCTGGCAGATATTTATGCAGCCCGCGAAACAGATACGCTGGGGATCTCTTCCGGGGATATCGCGTCGGCTCTGAAAGAACAGGGTTGTGATGCCTACTACTTTTCTTCTTTCGAAGAAATCGAAAGCTTCTGTCTAAGACAATGCAAAAAAGGAGACCTGTTGATAACTATGGGGGCGGGAGACGTTGTAAATATTGGGGAGGCGCTTCTGAATCACTAGTTATCCACATTTTCCACAGGATTTTATCCACAAAAAACCTGGTTTTTGAAGCAGAAATTTCTTTTTAGAACGCCCTCCCGGTGCTATAATAGACTCCACAAAGTTTAGAAGGAGCGGCGTAAGAATTATGACGAAATTAACACTTAGAAATTGTGCACAGGATAATATTACTGTGCTGGAAAATGAATTTATCGACCATTACATGCTAAAGGCCAACGGAGAGTATGTAAAGGTTTATCTTCTCGTCCTGCGCCACCTGGGTGAGTCTTCTGGAAAGCTGTCTATTTCAGAAATGGCGGATGTCCTGGAATATACGGAAAAAGACGTGCTGCGGGCACTGAAATACTGGAAAAAGCAGGGAATCCTGGATTACAGCGAGGCCTACAGCGAAAGCAGCCACGAGGACAGCCGGGACAGCATCCCGAAAGAAGCTCCTTCTCCCCAGCGGGAGACTATGCGCCGTCCTTCCAGAGATGACAAGGACTTTAAAGAGCTGCTGTTTGTGGCCGAGCAGTATCTTGGCAAAACATTGTCAGCCACGGATGTGGACACGATCACTTACTTTTTTGATTCCCTGGAGATGTCTGCGGACCTGATCGAATATCTGATCGAATACTGTGTGGAGAACGGCCATAAAAGCATGCACTATATCCGGGCCGTAGCCCTTTCCTGGGATTCCCAGAATATACGGACCGTGGAAGAAGCCAAGGCAAACACTGTCCAGTATCATAAGAACTATTACTCTGTATTAAAGGCCTACGGCATCGGCGGACGGGCTCCCGCCTCCTCGGAGATTGCCTATATCCGCAAGTGGAGCGAAGAATACGGCTTCTCTCTGGACATTATTCTGGAAGCATGCTCGCGTACGATGAGTGCGATTCATCAGCCAAATTTTGAATACACGGATTCTATCCTGAAGAACTGGCAGGCGAAAAATGTACGTCATTTAAAGGATATTGAAGCCGTCGACGCAGATTTTCAGAAGGCCAAAGAGCAGCGGGCTGTTTCCCGGGAAAAGTCGGTAAAGGTAAACCGCCCCAATAAATTCAACAACTTCAGCGGCCGCTCCTATGACATGGACGACCTGGAGCGCCGGCTGATCCAGCAATAGAGAAGGAGAATATTCTCAATATGGCTTTAACCAATTCTCAATATGACCAATTAATGCGCATATACGAACAGCGTCAGATCGATGACGAACACCGGCTTCGGGATCATTATCAGAAAGCCTATTCCATGATCCCTGCATTAAAGGAGCTGGATCAGTCCATTTCTTCGCTGAGCGTAGAAAAGGCACGCCGTCTTCTGGACGGTGATTCCACGGCACTTTCTTCTCTGAAAGAGGATCTTCACCAGCTGATCCAAAGGAAAAAAAGCCTCCTTGAAGATCACGGGCTTTCAGAAGATTATCTGGAACTTTCTTATACCTGTCCAGACTGTAAGGATACCGGCTATATCGGCACCGAAAAATGTCACTGCTTTAAAAAGGCCATCACGGATCTTTTATACTTACAGTCAAATCTGCAGGAAATCCTGGACAAAGAGAATTTCTCTACCTTTTCTCTTGATTATTATTCCAGCAATCATATAGACCCGGTGACCGGGCGGTCTGCACTGGAAGCGGTACAGACTGCCTTAAAGGCATGCCAGGATTTTACCGTGCATTTTTCAGAGGATTTCCAGAACATCCTGCTGTATGGAGACACCGGTGTGGGAAAAACTTTTCTCTCCCACTGCATCGCAAAAGAAGTGATGGATGCAGGTTTTTCCGTAATTTACTTTACAGCAGCCGGATTATTTGATATATTTGCAAAGTGCGTGTTCGGCAGACATTCCGACGAAGAGGATGAGACGATGGATCATATCTATGGCTGTGATCTTCTGATCATTGACGATCTGGGAACGGAGCTTTCCAATTCCTTCACCACGTCACAGCTTTTTATCTGCCTGAACGAGCGCATTTTACGACAGAAACCGACGATCATATCCACCAATCTGGCACTGGAGGATATCAAAAGCATTTATTCGGAGCGGACATTCTCCCGCATCAGCAGCAATTATACGCTGCTTCGGCTTACCGGAGACGATATCCGCATCCAAAAAAAATTATTAAACCTGGGAGGTACAAAGGATGCTGCGACGCAATGATCGAAACCTGGACAACATTCCAATCGGAGCTTTAGGGCTCATTTCACTGGAAGGCTGCGAGGAAATGGGAAGCAAGGTCAATGATTACCTTGTGAAATGGAGAAGAGAGGACGGACATATCCACAAAAACGATGTGGCTTTCAGCGGATATGAACGTGACACTTATCTGGTTAATGCCGGTGTTCCGCGTTTTGGCTCGGGGGAAGCCAAGGGTATCATCAAGGAATCTGTCCGCGGAATGGATCTTTACCTGATGGTAGATGTGTGTAATTACAGCCTGACCTACTCTTTGACCGGGCATACCAATCATATGTCACCGGATGACCACTATCAGAACCTGAAGCGTGTCATCGCTGCTGTCGGCGGAAAAGCCCGCCGTCTCAACGTGATCATGCCTTTCTTATATGAGAGCCGCCAGCACCGCAGAAGCAGCCGCGAGTCTCTGGACTGTGCACTGGCTCTGCAGGAACTTGTCCGCATGGGCGTAGACAACATCATTACGTTCGACGCTCACGATCCGCGTGTGCAGAATGCGATCCCGCTGAACGGCTTTGAAACAGTACGCCCGACTTATCAGTTTGTCAAAGGCCTGCTGCGCCGTTTTGACGACCTGAAGATCGACAGTCAGCACATGATGGCTATCAGCCCGGACGAGGGTGCTACCGAACGTGCAGTCTACCTGGCTAACGTACTGAACCTGGATATGGGAATGTTCTATAAGCGCCGGGATTACACCCGCATGGTCGGAGGACGTAATCCGATCGTAGCCCATGAATTCCTGGGCTCATCCGTAGAAGGCAAGGATGTGATCATTCTGGACGACATGATCTCTTCCGGAGACAGTATTCTGGATGTTGCCCGCCAGCTAAAACAGCGGAAGGCAAAGCGAATCTTCGCCGCCGCTACTTTCGGCCTGTTTACCAACGGTATGGACAAGTTCGACAAAGCTTATGAAGAGGGCATCATCGATGCCATCCTGACTACCAACCTGATCTATCAGACACCGGAGCTTCTTGCGCGTCCTTATTATATCAACTGTGATATGAGCAAATATATCGCACTGATGATCGACACTCTGAACCATGACGGCTCCATCAGCAGCATCCTGTCGCCAAATGAAAGGATCCAGGAAGCCGTGGCACGGTATAACCGCGGCGAAGAAGTTTAGAAACAGCTTCCTGCCCATTAAATATCCAAGGCGCGTCACCCTGCGGGATTCATCTCGCATGGGACGCGCCTTTTTCATATCTTTCTCTATTTACTTCTATATCTCGGTCAGATGGTACGAAATCCCCATCTCATCCAGAAGCTTCATCTCCCGTTTCTGACAGGTAAAGATAAACACCTGCTTCTTATGCTCATCCAGCCATCCAAGAGTACTTTTTAGTCTCTCGTCATCGTAGTTGCCAAAAGCATCATCCAGGATCACCGGCATCTCCTCTTCCTGCAGGATACCGGCCGCCGCCATCCGAAGCGCAAACCAGATCTGCTCGGCTGTGCCCTGGCTTACCTGCTCCATAGCGATCCGCTTTCCTTCTTTTACAAGGAACATATGCAGATTATCCTCTACCCGGATCCTTTGATATGCCTGATTTGTGATCTGGCATACGATCCTGGCAGCTTCCTCATTCAGCTGTTTCTCCAGACGGAGCTTAAGTTCCTCAGACAGCTCATTCATCTTATCAATAGCCATCTGTACAGCCTGGCGCTTTTTCTCCAGCGCCTGGTCTTTTTCCCCCACTACGTCCATCTCCGCCAGCTGCTCCTGAAGATTTTCATACTGGATCTGCTTATCCTTCTGCTCCCGGACAGTGCGTTCCAGCTCCCATCCTAATTTTTCCACAGAGGCCCGTTCTTCCTCCGGAAGGATCTCCTCCATAATTTCCTCCGGCGACACCTGGTTCTTATCCTTGCCTACCTTCATGCGGTTCCACACATATACCGTGCAGGCAAGAAAAACCACGATCACCACGAAATAATTAAGCGGCCTTTGAAACAAAAAAATTGCCGCCACAATGGCAATAAGAAAAATGACGATCTCCAGCGGATGGATCCTCCATTTTGCCGGACGGATCTCGTCCACCAGACGCTTATGCTCGCCCTGTTCCCGCCTGGTCCGCTCTGCCTGCCGGATCCGCTCACGAATCTGTTCTTCTTCTTCCTCCAGGCGGTGGATCTCTCTCCAGACAAAGGACGCCTCCTGCTCCACAGTTTCCCGCTGCCGCTGTCTTTCATACAGCGCCTCCCGGATTTCTTTGTCTATCGTCTTTTTTTGTTCCTCCAGACGCTGGATTGCCTGCTCGGGCCTGAGGTCTCCGTTGCCGGAGGCGCAGCAGCTGGTGGCATATTCTTTAAGCGCTGCCGCCAGGGACTGATCCGGCCGGGTCTTCAGCTGTCCTACGGATATGGTGTTGTCATACCCCGACAGATCCATCCCGCCCAGCAAAAGCTCCAGGTCCCCGTTTTCAATACTTAGGTTTTCGCCGTCATCCTCACAGACCAGCTCTGTTTTTTTATTCTGTTTATCAAAATTCCTGTCAATCCGGAATGTCTTCCCGCCACTTTCAAACCGAAGGATCCCTGAATAATATCCGGGATTTTCCCAGGGCTCGTAGATACTGTAAGTGTCGTAGACAGAAGCCCTTCCCCGGCCCCGTCCGATACCAAACAGCATCCCCTTGATAAAAGTATGGATCGTGGACTTCCCGGACTCATTTTCTCCATAGATTATATTGATCCCGCTTTCGAAGCGAAGCTTCTGATTCTGAAATTTCCCAAAATTCCGAAGCAGCAGTCCTAGAATCTTCATATCTGTCCTCGTCCTTTGCTATTCTCTATTCCGCCCTTGTATCGATCAGCGCACGCACGCCCAGGCACAAAGCCTGATACTCCACACTGTTTTCTTCCGCTCCCAGAAAACTTTTGATGTAGCTGCCCAGAAGATTTTCTTCATTCTGCATCAGCAGCTTTTCAAATGCATATGCCGGCTTTGTCTCGTCTGACATCTCTACGATATTTCCGTAGACATCCATACCGCTAAGATCAAATCTGATCTCCGGATCCCGATACCCTGTTATCCGTACTTTATATATGTTCTGGGTACCGCCGGCTTCTATCTTGCGGCAGATCTGCTCTCTTAACTGAAAGCCGGTCATGGCTTTGTCCACCGCAATCCGGATCTGCCGGTATTCTCTCCCTGCCGAAGAGACAAACTCTGTCCTGCACCCTTTTTCATCCAACTCCCCCTTCACATAGCCATGAGGGCCGCAGTCTGCTGTATCTACCGGCTCCAGCGCTCCCGCATAGATCATCCGGTTTTCTTCCAGTACCTGCGGCTTATGGATATGTCCAAGCGCAACATAATCATATCCCTGGGCCAGAAGGGCGGCTTTATGAATAGGAATATGATTTTCATCTCCGCCGTGGGCCAGAAGGATCTCGTATTTCTGCCTCCGGCGGGGACGCTCCTGCTCGTACCTGGCTTCCCGTATCTCTCTGGAATGATAGCTCAGACCGTATACCGCCAGGTTGAGCTCCGGAAATTCCGCACACTCAAGCTTCTCTTCCTTCAGCATCGTAACGTTGCTGCTCCAGTGAAAAGTGCGGTAGTAGGAATCCTGACGGATATAGTCATGGTTCCCGGCGATCAGCACCACCTTTGTCTTTTCCAGAGAGGCGAACATCCCGCCCACCTCTTTGAGCTCTCTAAGGAGCGGCTGCCGGTGGAACAGATCCCCGGCCACCAGTAAAAGTTCTGTCTCTTCTCTTCTGCAGGTCCGGACCACCTCTGCCAGTGCGTCCCAAAGCTCACTGCTTCTCTTTTTGCTGTATGCGCTTCCTGCGTCCGGACTTGCCCCCAAATGTACGTCTGCGATGTGTATGAATCTCATCTGCGTGTTCCTCTTCCTTTTCCGTCTTGCTAGGCAGTGTTACGATAAACTGTGTCTTCAGATCATCACTCCTTGCCATAATCCTGCCGCCATGAAGCTCCACGATCTCCTTTGCGATGGCAAGCCCAAGCCCTGCGCCTCCGGTGCCGCTGGACCTGGAGCCGTCTACCCGGTAAAACTTCTCAAAGATCGTCTGCAGCATATCACCTGGTATCCGGTCTCCCCGGTTCGTAAACACGATCTCTACCTTTCCGCCCTTTTCCTGGGCCTCGATCTCGATCCTGGTATTTTCATAGCAGTAAGCGATCGCATTTCTCAAAATATTGTCAAAAACCCGGGCAAGCTTGTCCGGATCTCCATAAACCACCAGATTTTCCTCCACATTAACCTGGCAGCTTAAATGCTTTTCCTGCAGAACGCCATAGAGCTCGTCCGCCAGCTGTTCCAGCATGAAGGAGAGGTTGATCTCAATGGGCTCCAGCTCAATCTGCTGAAGATTATATCTGGTAATATCAAAAAATTCATTGATCAGTTCCCCCAGCCGGATGGATTTTTCCAGGGCGATATGCGTATATTTCGCCCGCTCCTCTTCCGGCATGTCGGGATGGCTGTCCAGCATGCTAAGGTACGCCACGATAGAAGTCAGCGGCGTTTTTAAGTCATGTGCCAGAAATATGACCAGATCATTCTTTTTCTTCTCTCCTTCTTCTGCCTCTAATTCCTGACGGCGGATGGTTGCTTTGATCTCATTTAAGCGGATTTCAATTGGCTTCAGTTCCGTGATCAAATGAATCGGCTCATTGGAATCGGAGACGATGTTTTCAATCCCGTCTCCGATCTGGTCTACGTATCTGGTCATTTTCGTCAGTGCGATATAGAAAAAAGCCGCAAAGAGCAGCAGGAAACCAACGATCATGTAGAACGTCTTATTATCCCCGATCAGTCTCCAGTACCAGTCAATGGCAGTCTGCTCATCCACATGCAGAGCCATCATGACATCAACAAAGATGTTGGCAAAGCTGTCGTTATAAATGCCGTCGATCACATAATTCAGCAGAAAGCCGCCTACCAGCACGGTCAACGCCGTTACCAAAAGCGTCTGCAAAAGCATGCTGAACTTGAGTTTGCGATAATTATTCTTCAACCTTATAACCTACTCCCCATACTGTCTTGATAAAGTCTGATTTTCCGGTAGGCGCACTCATCTTCTCCCGCAGATGCCGGATGTGCACCATCACCGTATTGTTGCTGTTTTTATAATATTTTTCGTTCCACACTTTCTCAAACAACTCCTCGGAGCTGATCACCTTCCCCCGGTTCTCGCACAAAAGCCAGAGGATGTCAAACTCGATCGGCGTCAATGTCAGCGGGACTTCGTTGTAAACACACTCATGGGATGTCCGGTTCAGGAATAGGCCTCCAAAGTCGATGATCTCTCCTTCTTCCTTGCCGCCGTCATTATACTGGGTATAACGTCTGAGCTGGGCTTTGACCCGGGCTACCAGCTCCAGCGGGTTAAACGGCTTGGGGATATAATCATCTGCCCCCAAAGTAAGGCCTGTGATCTTATCCATATACTCCGTCTTGGCTGTCAGCATAATTACCGGAAATTTATATTTCTCCCGGATCTGTTTTAAAATCTGAAATCCGTCGATATCCGGCAGCATGATGTCCAGAATGGCCAGATCAATCTTCATGCTGTGGATACAGTCGAGCGCATCCTGACCCGTATAAAACTTGTATACATTATACTGGTCATTCTGCAGATACAGTTCAATGACGTCAGCAATCTCCTTTTCGTCATCTACTACTAAAATATTCATACTCATATGAACCTCCTTATCCGCCCCCCCGCGGGGAGAAATAATGATGTCCCCCATTTCATTCCTTTTATTACAGTCTATAAATCGCAGTTATTCACTGTACGCGGGAACGGAATCACGTCTCGGATGTTGCTCATTCCCGTCAGATACATAATGCAGCGTTCAAATCCCAGACCAAAGCCTGCATGTCTGGTCGAGCCATATTTGCGCAGATCCAGGTAAAATCCATACTCTTCTTCCTTCATTCCCAGCTCCCTCATCCGGGTCAGAAGCTTGTCGTAATCGTCTTCCCTCTGGCTGCCGCCGATAATCTCACCGATTCCAGGCACCAGACAGTCTACTGCAGCCACAGTCTTTCCGTCATCATTTTGTTTCATATAGAATGATTTTATTTCTTTCGGGTAATCTGTCACAAATACCGGCTTTTTGAACACTTCCTCTGTCAGATACCGTTCATGCTCTGTCTGCAAGTCTGCTCCCCAGGACACCTTATACTCAAACCTGTCATTTTCTTTTTCCAGGATTTCAATAGCTTCAGTGTAAGTGATCTTTGCAAACTCAGAAGACACTACATTGTTCAGCCGGTCCAGAAGACCTTTGTCCACGAAGGAATTAAAGAAATTCATTTCTTCCGGCGCATGCTCAAGCACATAGCTGATCACATATTTCAGCATGGACTCTGCCAGCATCATATCGTCCTCCAGATCCGCAAAGGCCATCTCCGGCTCGATCATCCAGAACTCTGCCGCATGTCTGGTCGTGTTAGAATTCTCTGCACGGAAGGTCGGCCCGAAGGTATAAACATTGCGGAAAGCCTGTGCATATGCTTCTGCATTCAGCTGACCGCTGACCGTCAGGCTGGTCTCTTTTCCGAAGAAGTCCTGGCTGTAATCCACCGCTCCTTCTTCTGTCTTCGGAACATTTTCCATGTCCAGTGTAGTAACCCGGAACATCTCGCCGGCCCCTTCACAGTCACTTCCGGTGATCAGCGGTGTGTGCACATACACAAACCCTCTGTCCTGGAAAAATTTGTGAAGCGCATAAGCGGTCAGAGACCGGATGCGGAACACTGCCTGGAAGGTATTGGTTCTGGGCCGCAGATGAGAGATCGTGCGGAGAAATTCAAAGCTGTGGCGCTTTTTCTGCAGCGGATAATCCGGAGATGATGCTCCCTCCACCTCCACACTGTCCGCCTGTATCTCAAATGGCTGTTTTGCCTGAGGCGTAGCCACCAGAGTTCCGGTCACGATAACCGCCGTTCCTACATTCAGCTTGGAAACCTCTGCAAAGTTGTCCATTTTATCGTGATAGACTACCTGCAGCGGTTCAAAAAATGTCCCGTCATTAACAACAATAAATCCAAAGGTTTTTGAATCCCGGATACTCCGGATCCATCCTCCTACCGTAACTTTCTGATCCAGGTAGGCTTCCCTGTTTTTATATAATTCTCTGATCTCTGTGAAATTCATGATTTGATCTGCTCCTTTACTTTCAAGATACTTTTCGCCCATTATAACATATTGTCCCCGATTTTTAAAGCTTGGCACGCACCATATATGAGCCCTCTTATCATTCTTTCTCCGGTTTTGTCTATTTCTCCACAATAATCTGTTAATTTTTATCAAAAGCACGCTTATTAGTCTTATTGACATTCTTTTTATTGTTTTATATAATTATTTTGTAGTTTTTTTTAATTTTTCAGATAAGGAGGAGTGTTTATGGCAAAAACAGCAATCATCACTGGCGGTTCAAGAGGAATTGGACGGGCTCTATCTTTAAAATTAGGTGAGCTCGGATATAATGTCGTAATCAATTACCGCAGCGAATCTTCAAAGGCAAAATCCGACGAGGTCGCAAAGGAACTGGAAGACACTTATCATGTAGAAACTCTGGTCGTGCGGGCAGATGTAAGCAAATATGAACAATGTGAAGCCCTGGTAAAAGCCGCGGTAGAGCGTTTTGGCGACAGGATCGACGCCCTGGTGAATAACGCCGGCATTACAAACAACTGCAATTGGATCGACATCAAACCGGAGGCTTATGAGAGCGTGATCGCCACCAACCTTATGAGTTTCCTCCACATGACCCATCTGGTTCTGCCATATATGGTAAATCACAGCAGCAAAGACGAGCAATGTGTAATCTGCAACACTTCTTCTGTCGGCGGACTGACCGGCGTGATCAATCAGGCTGATTACTGTGCTGCAAAGTCCGGCGTCATTGGCCTGACGCGCGCACTGGCACTTGAATATGCGGCAAAAGGAATCCGCGTAAATGCCATTGCCCCCGGAATGATCATGACCGACATGCTGCGCGGGGTAAATCAGGATGAACTGAATGCCCTGGCCGCCACGATTCCTGAAGGATATATCGGAGATGTCTCTGACATCGCCGGCGCTTTGGAATACATCTTTACTGCCCCATACCTGACCGGACAGATCATCTCGCCAAATGGAGGCTTCGTACTGCAGTAGACGTCCTGCCCCGTATGGAAGAGCCGTCCTTATGCCAGGAGGCTCTTCCATATTTACATTTTCCTTGATTTCCGGCTGCTGCCGTGCTATACTAACAGACGTTGCAAAGCCCATAAAAACCAAGGTCTATACGGGCTTGCCGGCGGTCACCGCCGTAAAATGTGCCGAGTGTTCGAGACCTTCCACTCGTAAAACAAAACTAAAGGAGAGAAAAAATGAAAAACAAAAACATTACTTTCATGACACAGGCAGCCATGATCGCTGCCATCTACGTGGTGCTCACTTATGTATTCGCACCCTTCTCATTTGGTGAGGTTCAGATCCGCATTGCGGAAGCCCTCACGATCCTTCCGGCATTTACACCGGCTGCAATCCCAGGACTATTTGTAGGCTGTTTCATCGGCAATACGCTTGGCGGCGCCATTCTTCCTGATATCATCTGCGGAAGTCTGGCTACCCTAATCGGCGCCTGCTTCACCTACCGGCTGCGGGAAAAAACATTTTTCCTGATGCCTCTGCCGCCCGTCATTGCCAACATGCTGATCGTACCCTTTGTTCTGCGGTACGCTTACGGCGTGGCACTGCCAATTCCGTTCATGATGCTTACCGTAGGGATCGGCGAAGTCATTTCCTGCGGCGTGTTAGGCTTCGTACTGTACAGCGCATTGAAAAAATACAAAAACAGCATCTTCCCGACCGCCGGCTGTCAGGCATAACCCGTGTGGGGACAGGGGGAAACGCAAATGGGGACGTACACTTTGTGCAAAAGTGTACGTCCCCATTTGCGTTATCCGATATATGTGCTGCCGCTGCCTGCAGTCATCTGATCCATCTCTGTATAGCTGACGCTGCTGCGCTCCCCGCTGCTTACGTTTACATAGATCACGCTTGCATCTGTATATCCCACCAGGATTACCGCATTCTGTGCATCCAGCATTGCGATTACCGGCCGGTCCTGATTGATCACATACAAGAGTTCTTCCGTGGTGCAGCCTGTCAGATCCAGGCTTTCTCCCATGACTTCTTCCATGATGGTCACCGGCGCCTCGCCCTGTGACAGACGGCTCCGGATATTTTCGATCACATCGTCTTTTCCGCTGATCGTATACTGCAGATCCCGGTTTCCACGCTCCCAGATATACTGCTGGTCCTCGGACACGACCACGCCATTGATCTCATTGGCGGCCCGGATCGCTTCTCCGGCGCTTTCATAGCTGTCCTGCAGCTCGCCATAGCCGTACACGTCGTACCGTTCGGTTTTTTCTCCGGATTCAGATGAGATCTCCTTTGGATTTTCAAACAAAATCTGTTTGGGCTTTAATACCTTAGGTTCCTTATCGGAAATGCCGTCCTCATAGGTCAGACGCATCTGCGTCCCTTTCAGTTCCGTACTGTAGGATTCCAGGTAAATGTTGCTTTCTTCCCGCTCTGTATTGTTGGTAATATAATCCGGTGAGATATTGGTATATATTTCTCCATTTTTCGACACTCTGTTCAAAGTGATCATATTATCCTCAATGGATATTCCCAGCACATACGCACCATCCGTTTGATAGGTCTCTTTTACAGTTCCCTTGCTGTCCTGAATTTCTACCTTATACATCGGTACGACAGCCTCTCCGGAAACGGTCCTTCCGGTATCAGAGGTACTGGCCACTCCATATACCACATCGTCATTCATAAATCCCAGAGGGCGGATGCATTCATTTTCGCCGCAGGTAACTTCCCATTCTTTGCCTGTCTCCAGGTTCAGCACCTTTACGGTCCTTGCCGTATCGATATCCCCGTCTACCTGATATCCCACCAGACGACCGTCTGCAGACACGGCATACTGGTCTTCTTCCAGCCCCTCTACTACAGCCTCATTCCAGTCTTTTTCCACATCGTACTCGTACAGAGTCCTTCCTACCATGGTATACAAAACATTTCGGTCCGCACTGTAATACATAACCTTTCCCAGTTCATTTTCTGCATGCGCATAGGACTGGTCGATAGCGACAAATACTTTTTCTTCCACAGAGTTCTGCTCAATGTCATAATAATATACCGCAGCCCCCACCTGTCCTTCATGCTCGCCCCGGTTCATGTAGCCGTATACCGCAAACATGGTATTTCCCGCATCATCTATTTCCAGCAGCCCTATCTTATGCTGGCGCACCAGATTCCTGGGATCTGTATTCTCCGCAGACATAAAACTGAAAACCAGAGATGCCTCATCTGTATTTTTGTTATAGTTCCACAGCTCGTTTGCCGTCACAAAGGACACAACCGACCCGTCTCCGTTTACCAGATATGGCGTATCCGAATCCGCAATCCCCAGAAGGACCCCATTTTCGCTAAGCACCTGCTTTGTGGGGTCAAAGATCTGTTCCATCGTACGGTCATAGTCCAGCAGATAAGTGGAACCGCTGTCTGCCACATGCCGTACCCGGAAATATTCCTTCGTCTGATAAAGATCCGTCTCATTTTCCTCTCCGGTGCACCGTGCCAGGAACTGGATTTCCACGGAAATAGATACGCTGTTGATCTCCTTGATCATCCAGCGTTCTCCCTGCTCCACCTGCGGATTAAGATTTCCCCAGGTCACATGGTCATAATCCGAGTGGATCGTCACATGCTGGTAGGTGGAGTTATCGCTTTCCTCCCCCGGCTCCAGCGCTGATTCGATTCCTGCCGAGCTGTCCTTTGACAGTGCCCCTTCGTGAAATGTCTGGATATAGTTAAGGTTTTCCAGAATATCTTTTCCGGAGGCATCCGTCACTCTCGTATAATAGTATATATCCTCCTCACTTTCCGTAGTAAGGACGATCTCCAGCACACCTTCCCGGTCAGTCAGCCTGGATGGATCGATTTCCAGCGATACATTCTCCGCCGGATCACTCTCCTCTCCGTTTAGAAGTTCCTCCGTACCGTCCAGAGAGTAAACACACCATTTAAGCCCGGTGACTTTATTCTCATAGGCCTCGATCGCAAGATCTATTTTCCCGTTTTCAATAGGAGTGATAGTATCTCTCATAGACGGGATATCCATGCTTCCGGAATATCCGGATAATGTATTTAAGCTATAGCCCTGATAAGAAAAGGACACCTGCGGATATGTGGCTCCTCCCATATCTGCCGTCATATTATCGTTTCCGCGGTTGGTAATATATGCAAATATGATCACCGCAAGCAGAAAAACACCCGTCAGTATCCCTGCATGCTTCAGTCTTTGTTTCCACTTCATTTATACTTCCCCTTTATGATCCAGAAGACGTTTCAGCGTCGGCGACACATGCAGAAATTCTTCACATTTTTTTATGGACTCCTGATTCTCCCCGCATTTTCCGTTCTGCACCGCCCGGATCAGTATATTCTTTGGCGTGTGTTCCATGTCAATAAATTCCAGGATCTGGACATCATAGCCCTCCCGTTCCAGATACTCCGCCCGCAGCGCATCTGTTACAAGAGCCGCCATCCGTTCCCTGATCAGCCCGTATTTCAGCACCGGAGCAAGCACATCGCTTTGAATCTGCCTGTTCAACTCATGCTGACAGCAGGGCACAGACAGAATGACTTTCGCATTCCATCCCACAGCTTTTGCAAGAGCGAAATCCGTAGCCGTGTCACAGGCATGGAGTGTTACCACCATATCAACCCGATCCACGCCGGTATAATCCGCAATGTCGCCCACCAGAAATTTCAGCTTCTGGTAACCGTATTTCTCTGCCAGCTCATTGCAGTGGATAATGACCTCCCGCTTCAGGTCCAGCCCGATGATCCGGATGTCATAGCCTTTCAGCTCATGCAGATAATAGTACATGGCAAAGGTAAGATAGGACTTGCCGCACCCGAAATCCAGGATCGTCAGCTCTCTTCCCCTCTCCAGCCTGGGAAGGATATCCTCGATAAATTCCAGGAACCGGTTGATCTGGCGAAATTTATCATATCTGGCGTGCACGATCTTCCCTTCCTTTGTCATCACGCCCAGATCCACCAGAAACGGTACCGCAGTTCCTTCCTCTAAAATGTAATGTTTCTTCCGGTCATGAGAAAGCTCTGCCGGTCTGATTTTGCCGGTTTGTGCTTTCTTTTTGACCGTCACCTTTCCCTTCTTGCTTACAAGTACCGTATAATGATTTTTCTGCGTTTCCAGCTGCATCTGCTTCATATTCTCCATCTGCCGGGCCAGCGCCTCGCAGGCCTGCGGCGCCGTCAGGTTCTCATGAAAAGCCTGCCGGTTCCGGAACGTCTCAACCTGAAAGAAAAGCGTCCCCTTCTTCAGAAGCGGGCGCACCTTGACCTTCTCTGTGCCATCCTTAATCCGCGGATTGCTGAGTACCGCTGATAAAAACTCTGTATTTAGATTTTCCTGTAATAAAACTCTTAATTCATCCATATCAATCCTTATTGTAATGTTTTTTCCAGATAATCGCAATAGGGACAGGGCATTTTGCAAAAAGGGACAGGGGGAAATGCAGTTGGGGACACCCACTTTTGCAAATGGGGACGTACACTTTTGCAAAAAGTGTACGTCCCCATTTCGCCCGTCAGAACGTGATCGTCACGCGGAACAGATCTCCGTCCAGATATAGCTCGAATTTTCCTCCCTGCATCTCTGTCAGAGTTTTTGCAATGGACAATCCCAGCCCGCTTCCCTCCGTGCTTCTGGAGATGTCTCCTCTGATGAAGCGCTCGGTAAGTTCATCGGCTGAAATGTTCAGCGGCTGCTGTGATATATTTTTCAGACTGAACACCGCCTTACCGTCTACGACTTTCAGATCAGCATAGACCCGGGTGCCTTCCATGGCATATTTTGCCGCATTATTATAAATATTTTCAAGCACACGCCACATCCGTCTTCCGTCTACCCGGATGATGACTTCTTCCTCCGGCAGCGTCAGTACTTCCGTCAGATTCCTGGCCTTAAATTTTTCCTCAAATTCCCCGCTGGTCTGCTGGATCATCTCCACAAAATTAATGTTCATGAATTCCAGTGTAATATTTCCGGAGCTTACCTTAGACGCCTCCACCACATCTACTGTCAGAGTCTTCAGCCGCTGGGACTTTGCCTCCAGTATCTCAATATACCGCTGTATCTTAGGATCCTGGAAGTTTTCCTGCTTCAGAAGCTCTACATAATTGATGATGGAAGTCAGTGGTGTCTTGATATCATGGGATACATTGGTGATCAGATCGGTTTTCAGCCGTTCGCTCTTAATGCTCTTTTCCAGCGCCCGGTCCAGTCCCTCTCCGATCGAATTGATGTTTTCCGCAATATCCTTCTGTTCTTCCGAAAGCCCTGCGATATCGATCTTATAGTCCACCTGCCCGCCGGCAATCTGCTCAATCCCTTTCTGGATCTTATGCTTCCCGATAGCATCCCGGATCAGATATATGAATACCAATATTTCCGCCAGCACCATCAGTCCGAAGAAAAAGATATTTCCATAGCTGAAGAACGCCATCCAGTGGAAGAGTACTATGACAGCAAATATCAGAATCCGTTTCCACACAATGTGCATGTTCCGGAATATTGTCTTCAGGAAATGCCCCAGACTGCGGATCAGACTGTTCTTCCACAAAATTTTCGCCTTGATCCTGCGTACCAGACTTAAGTACCCGGTCAGGAACAGTGCACATGTATAGAGTGCCAACAGACCGATCATGATCATATTTCCTGTCGAAATATACGGTCCGATCTGGCTTCCTCCTGTCTGTATCATATTCCCGTATTCATCGTAGGATACCACAGATGAAACCGATATATTTGTCCCCACTAAAATGACCGGAACAAACCATGCCAGGAATATTAAGCATGCGGATATCTCTGTTTTCCAATGATCAAATGCCATCAGATGCAGCTCCTCATCCCTTCTGTTGTACCCCGCTCCTGCCGTCAGGATCACCAAGCCCAGAACAAACAGGAGAAGTGCAGCGCCGCCAGCGGCAAACAGGAGAAGTGCAGCGCCGCCAGCGGCAAACACCCACACAGCTCTTCCCCCGTACTCCTCATACAGCTGGCTTTCCGTATAGAAAGAATCCTGCACCGGGTAAGACGTATCCACACTCAAAGCAAATACATAGGCATCGTCATTTCCCTGCACCTGCAGCGTACTGCGCCATTCTTCAGCGTTTACATTCTTCATATTCGTCTCAAAATCCGCAAGCCGCGGATAGATGATAGCATACTTCCCGCTTTCCCGGATTTTATTAAGAGTCGTCTCCAGATCCTCTCCCATCTGGTACTCTTCTCTGTTAGATATAATCTGCTTCGCAGTCTGATCTACGTATAAGTAAGTAAAATTAGTATCTCCTTCCTGATAGGATTCCAGAATACTCCGATACTGATCCACTTCCCAGTATATAGACAGCACCGCCGATTCTACCGTATCAAAGGCATCGCTCAAATGTCCATTCCAGGCTTCATCTTCATTAGCCACCTCCAGGATGCTTTTCCCTTCAACTGTCTTATACTCTTCCTTGCACCAGTATCCGTCATAGTTCCAGCAGTCCACATACAAAATCCTGTTATCTTTATCCTGCACGCCCTTAAAGGTATCTGTCCCTTCCGTTGAAAATGTACGTTCCTTGAGAGATAAAAGAATGTCCTCCTGCGTCATGCCACTTTCATCTGATGCCATTACAAAAGAAAGATCTCCGTTTTGAATCAGCTCTTGAAATTCGGAATAGTAATAATAATGATAAGTCCCGTCTGCCCGCCGGCAGACAACAATATTGTCCTCATAAGAGTCCTGCTCTTCCGATCCGCTGCCAGCAGTCTTGCCCCAGGAGACCAAATCTCCCAGCCGGTAGGAAAGACTTCCCGGATTTTCTGCATCTGTGCTCTCTCCCTGATTATAGTTTCCTACATTTATAATCTTTTCCGGATCATATGCTCCGTCTGTCTCAAACACTTCCCTGCGGCCAAGTGCGCTGCTGATCCCTTGCCCTGTATGCAGGACCTGATCTGCAAAAGTCTTTGTGTCTTCATATTTCTCTGCATGAGTCCCGCTAAACATCTCGCTTCGCAGGACTGGATAAGACATTAAACACATAAAACAGCATACCATGATCAGCAAAAATGCATGTTCCGCTATAATAAGGATCCCTTTCGCAATTGTTGTCTGATACCACTTCTGTTTCATAGCGTCCCCTTTCTACAACTTTTCCACTTTATATCCGACTCCCCATACAACCTTCAGATATCTGGGCTCCTTCGGATTGATCTCTATCTTTTCCCGGATGTGCCGGATATGCACAGCCACGGTATTATCTACCCCTATTGCATCTTCATTCCAGATTTTCTCATAGATCTGATCAATAGAAAAAACTTTTCCCTGATTCTTCACCAGAAACAGTAAAATATTGTATTCAATAGGCGTCAGCTTTACCGGCTCCCCGTCGACAGTTACCTCTTTTAAATCGGCATTGATAGACAGACCTCCCGTCGAATATACCGCCTTGCCCTCGTCCATCCTCGTACTGCCAAGCTGCGTATATCTACGCATCTGGGACTTTACTCTTGCCACTAATTCCAAAGGATTAAACGGCTTTGTCACATAATCATCTGCTCCTACATTCAATCCTAATATCTTATCAGCATCTTCTGATTTTGCCGATAAAATGATAATGGGAATATTATTCTCTTCCCGGATCTTAAGTGTCGCCCGGATTCCATCCAGCCGAGGCATCATTACATCAATGATCAAAAGATCTATTTCCTCTTCTTTTAAAATCTTTAAAGCCTCTTCGCCGTCATAGGCTTTTCTGACCGTGTAGCCTTCCTGTGTCAGATATATATCAATTGCCTCCACGATCTCTTTATCATCATCACATACTAATATTTTCGACATCTCAACCACCTCCTTGTTTACTATACAAGAATAACAGGGAATTTTTAAGAGCCACACAGGAAAATTATTAAGAAATTCTGAAAATATCTCCTTCTCATTTATGTCGCAGAATGTCGTATTCTATCGAACAATTTCCTATTCTGTCTAAATTTCTTTTTCCTATATTATTTTTGGATATAATGAACAAAATGGCATGCTATCACTTTGGAATGAACAGAGAAATTACATATTTTTGAGGAGAAGCGACATGAATGAAAAAGAAATCGAACACCTTTTGCGTTCTCTGGGAATAGGCGCCACCTATCGGGGTTACCGTTATCTAAACTACGGAATCAGACTATGCCTGATCGACGAAGATTATCTTTTATCTGTCAGCAAGCTTCTATATCCGCAGATTGCAAAATACTTTCATACTACCAGCTGCAGTGTGGAGCGTGACATACGCACTGCTGTCAAGGTGTGCTGGGAACGTGGAAATATAAGCCTTCTGCAGGAGATTGCTCTGCGTCCTATCCGTATTCGCCCCACTTCCAGTGAATTTCTGGATATATTAACGGCCCATTTAAGGAAATAGTCTGAAAACAAAGCTTTTGCCCCCCCTCCTTCTCTGTTTCTTAAGGGCGGCTTAAGAAATTTTCTTTTTCTTTTATAGTTTTAACATACTTTAGACATATTTATCACTTATACTAAAACACAGATAGTTAAAGAAACTATCTCCCCCTCATTAAAGTACAATACCGCAGATGAATTTTTCAGCGGCATATACTTTACTCTCATTCCTTTAGATAGCTATAACAACAACGAAACCCGTTAGCCGTGATGGTTAACGGGTTTTCGCTGTATTCTACAGCCTATAAGCGTAACAGGATCCTTGTTTGAAACCTTTAGGCCGTTAATCCCGGCAGCCAGTATCATCCGAAAATTTGCACAATAAAAGGACGCCGTCTGCGTCCTTTTATTTATCCAAACTTTCTATCTAAATTCTGCTGGTTTTCAAATCCTCTCTTCCATCCACTTCCAGATATCTTCATACACCTGCTGCCGGTCCTGCTCATTCAGGATCTCATGCCGGTCTCCCTCATAGAGCTTAAGAGTCACGTCTTTGATCCCGGCTTCCCTGTACTGCCCGTAGATCTTCTCCACAGTCTTCCCAAAATCACCTACCGGATCTTCCTTCCCTGATGCAAGAAGGATGGGCAAAGTCCGGGGGATTCTGATTGCTCCCTTTTTCCCGGTGATCTTTTTCATTCCCTCAAACATCTGGTAATAGCCATTAACCGTAAAAGTAAAGCTGCAAAGAGGATCCGCCTCATATACCGCACGGATCTGCGTGTCTGAGGTCACCCACTCTTTTTTGCTCTCACTGGGCTCAAACTTTCGGTTATAGCTTCCAAGCCCCATCCGGTCGATCATACGGCTCCTGTAATGCCAGCCCTTCACCAGCGCAAAAGCCCTGCACAGCAGCTGTCCGGCAGACAGCAGCAGATAGCTCTTGTCACCGGTTCCCATGATAACGGCTCCTGAAAGCCCTCTTCCATGTGAAAGAATATACTGGCGCAGAAGAAACGAACCCATACTGTGCCCCAGCATAAAATAAGGAACGCCCGGATACCGTTGTTCCGTGCGCTCCCGAAGCTTCTGAATGTCACCTGTCACGCACCGGTTGCCATCCGGCTCATGGAAAAATCCATAATTTTCTTCAGAAAGAACCGATTTTCCATGACCCAGATGATCATTCCCCGTTACATACCATCCCTTTTCCGAAAGCCATGCGGCAAATCCGTCATATCTATCGATATATTCCACCATCCCGTGACAGATCTGCAGCACTGCCTTCACTTCCTGCTCCGGCACCCATTCTACTGCATGGATGCTGGTCTCCCCGTCCGAAGAGGGGTAATAAAATTCCTGTTTCATCTACCGTTCTTCCATCCTTACATAATCCCGGTACGGTGCCAGCGGTTTGTATGCCGGACGGATAATCTTATCTACATTGATCAGCTCTTCCAGTCTGTGGGCGCTCCATCCTACGATACGGGCAGCCGCAAAGATTGGTGTGTACAGAGCTGACGGAATTCCCAGCATACTGTAAACCAGGCCGCTGTAGAAGTCTACGTTGGCATTTACACCTTTATAGATCTTTCTCTTTTCAGCAATGACCTCCGGCGCCATGTGCTCTACCATCTCATAAAGGGCGTATTCCTTTTCATAGCCTTTTTCTTTCGCCAGCTTCTGAACAAATTCCTTGAAGATATCCGCTCTTGGGTCAGATACAGAATAGATCGCATGTCCCATTCCATAGATCAGGCCCTTCTTGTCAAATGCCTGTTTCTCCAGCAGCTGTACCAGGTAATTGCGTACTTCATCTCTGTCTTCCCAGTCATGTACCTTTTCTTTCATATCCTCGAACATCTGGGTTACTTTGATATTCGCACCGCCGTGCTTCGGTCCCTTTAAGGACGCCATCGCCGCGGCGATCGTGGAATATGTATCGGTACCGGAGGATGTTACCACGTGTGTCGTGAACGTGGAGTTATTTCCTCCGCCGTGATCCATATGAAGCACCAGAGCCATATCCAGGATCCTGGCCTCCAGCTTCGTATATTGACGGTCTTCTCTTAACATCATCAGGATATTTTCCGCCGTGGACAGCTCCGGTGACGGCGCATAGATAAACAAGTCATCGCCCAGACGGTAGTTATATGCATGATACCCGTAAACCATCAGCATCGGGAACTGGCTGATCAGGTTCAGGCACTGGCGCAGCACGTTGGGGATCGATGTGTCATCCGCCTTGGCATCATAAGAATACAGGCTTAAGATCGACCTGGACAGGCTGTTCATCATATCCCGGCTTGGCGCCTTCATGATCACGTCTCTGACAAAGGTAGGCGGCAGCGTCCGGCGTTCTACCAGAGTCTTGTGGAAAGTAGCAAGCTCCTCTTCATTTGGAAGCTCTCCGAAAAGCAGAAGGTAGGAGATCTCCTCAAATCCGTAATGATCTTCCTGAAGGAACCCTTTGACCAGGTCTTTGATATTATAGCCACGGTAATACAGATTTCCTGCACAAGGCACTTCTTTCCCATCCACAACTTTAGTGGCACATACGTCAGAAATATTGGTCAGTCCTGCGAGCACACCTTTTCCGTTCAGGTCACGCAGTCCCCGCTTCACCTCGTACTTCGTATACAGCTCTTTATTTATGGCATTTTTTTCTTCACATACCTTAGCAAAGTGCTCGATCTCTGGTGTCACCTCAAATAATGAATACTCTTTTAATGAAAAATCTTTGTTCGCCATTTGCTTCACCCTTTCCTTTTTTCTTTATATCTTAAGGGCCTGATCCCTCCTGGATCTGTTCCCATAGATAGTCTGCAAGCTTTGCAAATTCCTCCAGCTTAAGCGCCTCTCCCCGTACGCCCGCACCTTTCCCGAGGCGCTCGATACCTTCTGTGATCTTATCTTTTGGGAGGGAAAACTGGCCGGAATTATTGAGACCATTTGCCAGCGTTTTTCTTCTCTGATTGAAAGAAGCTCTGATGATATGAAACAAGAACTTTTCGTTTTTCACACTCACCGGCGGATGCTCATGCTTTCTCAGCTGAATAACAGCAGAGCCCACTTTGGGCCGGGGCATGAAACAGTTGGGCGGAACATTTGCTACAATATAGGGGCTTGCATAATACTGAACCGCCAGCGATAACGCGCCGTAGTCTTTGCTCCCTGGTCCGCTCTGCATCCGGTCTGCTACTTCTTTTTGCACCATCACTGTGATACTCTCCATCGGGACATGCTCCTCGAACAGTCCCATGATAATCGGTGTCGTAATATAATAGGGAAGATTCGCCACGATCTTAATAGGCCTTCCCCCATTCTCACGCTCTGCCAGAGCACGAATATCCAGTTTTAAAACGTCTTCATTTATAACCTGAACATTCTCATATTCTCCCAGTGTATCTGCCAGTATCGGAATCAGATTCTTATCTATCTCTACCGCAATTACTTTTCCCGCAGCTTCCGCAAGATACTGCGTCATCGTACCGATCCCCGGACCAATCTCCAGCACGAGATCATCTTTTGTAATATTGGCTGCTTTTATAATCTTGTCTAATACATGGGTATCAATCAGGAAATTCTGACCGAACTTTTTTTGAAATGAGAAGTTGTATTTTTGCAGGATTTCTATCGTATTCTTTGGATTTCCCAGTGTTGGACCGCTCATCATTACACTCCAGTATAAAAAGTATATTAGTAATTATACAATATTTTAGAGCTTTATGATATAGCAAAAAGTAAAAATAATAATTAAGAATAAATGAATTTTTTGAAAACAATTTAGAATTTCTGTGATTTCATGATGGTTTCTGATCAGATTCCGGTGTTCAGACATCCTTTTCCTCTTCGCTCTCCAGCTTCAGGATATCTTCAACTCCACATTCCAGGCAGTCACAAATCTTGGCAAGTGTATGCAGATCAACTCTTACCACTTTATTTTTGCAGTAATTATTCAGCTGTGTCCTCTGGAGTCTGCAGGTATAGCACAGTTGTGTCTTACTGACTCCCTTTTCGGCTAAAACGCGCTCCAGGTCAATCCTTATCTTGCTCATAATCATCCCACCATACCGTTTCTTCTGTTAAGTATACCCATATTTTTGTTGAAAAAATAGATATATTAACATACACTGTAATTAGATACACTGTATTCTTTAACGCAGATATCAGAGAGGTTTTATATGAAGCGAAATAAAAAACGGTACCTGACCGGAGTTCTCCTTCTGATCCTGGCTACATTTATATATAGAGAAGCACAGCCATATGAAGTCGTTTCTTCCTCTGTCTTTTCCTCCTCTGATCTGACAGAAACCCGGCTGTATGTGATCATGAATACGCTGCTTCCGGCAGAGGAAGCAACATTTGCGAAGAACGTAATCTCGGATTACCAAAAAATAAATGGCCCCCGTGGAAAAGCCAGCTATGAGTTACGGCTCTACCGCACGGAGGTCCATTATAAACTTCATATTGAATATACTGTTATTGTCTGTGATGCAGACGGACAGGTATTATAGCCATCCTCTTCCCTGCCTACATCACACCAGGCCATACAGATCTTTGGCATTTCGTTCAGTCTGCGATACAACCTCCTCGAAGCTGACCTGCTTAAGCGCAGCGATCTCTTCCGCTACATAAGGAAGATAAAGAGAAGAATTCCGTTTTCCCCGGTAAGGCACCGGAGCCAGATACGGGCAGTCTGTCTCAAGCACGATAGAGGTCAGCGGTATTTCCCTTACTGTCTCTTTTAGCTTTCTTGCATTTTTAAACGTGACGACACCGCCGACTCCGATATAGTATCCCATCTTTACATATTCTTTTGCCATTTCAGCAGAGTAGGAGTAACAGTGGATGACTCCCTTCAGTCCTTTTCCGTACTCCTTCATCACTTCCATTGTATCCGCGGCCGCCTCCCGGCTGTGGATCAGTACCGGCAGCCCCAGATTTCTTGCGAGCTCCAGCTGACGGACGAACCAGCGTCGCTGCTCTTCCCGGGCTTCTTTATCCCAGTAATAGTCAAGCCCGATCTCTCCTATGGCCACCACCTTTGGATCTTCGCAGAGTTTCCGCATTTCTTCCAGCCGTTCTTCATTCAGCGCTCCTACCTCATCCGGATGGACGCCCACCGCCGCATACATAAACGGGTACGCCTGAACCATATCCACCACCCGCCGGCAGGAATCGTAAGATGCGCTGACATTCACGATCGTGCCGATGCCGCCTGCTGCCATGGAGCGTAAGATCTCGTCCCTGTCCTGGTCGAATTGCTCGTCATCATAATGCGCGTGTGTTTCGAAAATCATAATAACTCTGCTCTCTGCTGCTCTGGGGTTTTCATGGACAGCAGTGCAGGCGCGATATCAAATACGGTTTTTGCGCCATTTTCTCCTGCCTTGGAAAGCCGATACGCCGCTCTTGCGTAACATACCAGAACACTTGCCGTAAATTCCGGGTTGGAATCAAGCTTTAAGGAATACTCGATGATATGCTTGCTTCCTTCTGTTCCTGTCTCACCGCTTCTGATCACAAATCCCCCGTGCGGCATACTGCTGTGCTGCTCTTTTAATTCTTCCTCTGTAATAAAGGTTACGGTAGTATCATATTCGTCAAAGTAATTCGGCATGGTCTTGATCGCCTCTTCGATGGCTTTAAGATCCGCACCCTCTTCCGGTACTACGTAGCACTCCCGCAGATGCTTCTCGCGAGTCGTAAGCTCCGGCTCACTTCCGCTTCTGACACGGTCTACTGCTGCCTCGATCGGAACAGTATACTGGATTGCGTTTTTCACTCCCTCGATCCGGCGGATCGCATCAGAGTGTCCCTGGCTGACGCCTTTTCCCCAGAAGGTATAGGTGCTTCCCTGTACCAGGATGGATTCTGCATACAGACGGTTCAAAGAGAACATTCCCGGATCCCAGCCTACGGAAATGATTCCCACATTTCCACCAGCCTTTGCCGCTTTATCCACATTTTCAAAATACTCCGGGATTCTTGCGTGGGTATCAAAGCTGTCGATGGTATTGAAATCTGCAGCGATCTGCGGTCCCATCACCGGAAGATCTGTAGCGGATCCGCCACAGAGTACCATAACATCAATCTCACCCTTCATAGATTTCATATCTTCCATTGTCTTTACAACAGCTGTCTCTGTCGCAATCTTCACAGAAGCCGGATCTCTCCTGGTAAATACTGCTGCAAGCTCCATATCCTCATTACGTGCGATGGCTTTTTCCACACCTTTTCCAATATTTCCATATCCTACAATACCAATTCTGATTTTATCCACAATGTTTTCCTCCTTTTATCCACATTGGTCTTTTGTTATCCACATTATTTTCCATTGGGGACGGGGGATTTTCAAAAATCCCCCGTCCCCAATGGATTAGCAGATTTCCGCACCTGCGGGCATATCCCTTTCCGGGGTCATGAGCGCCAGATTACCGTCGGCATCTTCCGCACACAGCAGCATGCCTTCAGACAGCACTCCTGCCAGCTTCGCCGGCTTTAAGTTTACCAGCACCATAACTTTCTTTCCAACCATCTCTTCGGCTGTATAATGTGCCTTGATACCGGACACGATCTGCTTCACCTGGCTTCCGATCTTAACCTGGGAGCAAAGAAGCTTTCTGGACTTCTTCACTTCCTCGCAGGCGATGATCTCCCCCACCTGGAACTGCATTTTTCCAAAGTCCTCGAAGGTAATCTCCGGCTTCGCTTCGATATCAATTACCTCGGCAGCATCTCCGGCCTCCTCGCCTGCCTCATCCCCGGCTGCTTCTTCTACCGGCGGATGCAGCTCTTCTACTTTCTTCATGACCTCATCAATATCCAGTCTTGCAAAAAGGATCTCCGGCTTCTCACATACCTTGCCGTCACCCAGCTGTGCTTCGATCTTATCGGCAGTCTCCGGCATGAATGGCCGCAGTTCCTCCGCACCGACTTTGATGGTTTCGATCAGGTTTGCAAGCACTGTCTCCAGACGGTCTTTTTTCGCCTCGTCTTTTGCCAGCACCCATGGTGTGGTTTCGTCAATATATTTATTGCAGCGCTTAAACAGATTGAAAATCTCTGTAATCGCATCTGCCACACGGAGGTTGTCCATCTTTGCATCTACCTTTGCGGAAAGCTCTCCTGCCATTCTTGCCAGGTCGTCGTCAAATACCTTTTCCGCCTCATCGGCCACGCCTTTGTTCGTCACCGTGCCGCCAAAATATTTATTGGTCATTGAGATCGTCCGGTTCACCAGGTTGCCCAGGGTATTGGCCAGATCTGCATTCATTCTCTCTACCATCAGCTCCCAGGTGATCACACCGTCATTATCAAACGGCATCTCATGCAGTACGAAATAACGCACGGCATCCACGCCGAAGAAATCCACAAGCTCATCTGCATACAGCACATTTCCCTTGGACTTGCTCATCTTGCCGTCGCCCTGCAGCAGCCACGGATGCCCGAATACCTGCTTTGGCAGCGGCAGATCCAGCGCCATCAGGAAGATCGGCCAGTAAATCGTATGGAAACGGATGATATCCTTACCGATCAGGTGCAGGTCTGCCGGCCAGTTTTTCTTGAACATCTCGGAGCTTTCCCCATCGCACTCATAGCCGATTCCGGTGATATAGTTCGTCAGCGCATCCAGCCATACATACACCACATGCTTCGGATCAAAATCCACCGGAATTCCCCACTTAAATGAGGTTCTGGATACACACAGATCCTGAAGTCCCGGAAGCAGGAAGTTGTTCATCATCTCATTTTTCCGGGATACCGGCTGGATAAACTCCGGATGCTTATTGATATGATCGATCAGCCGGTCCGCATATTTGCTCATACGGAAAAAATACGCCTCTTCCTTCGCCGGCTTTACCTCGCGCCCGCAGTCCGGACATTTGCCGTCCACCAGCTGGGACTCGGTCCAGAAGGATTCACAGGGCGTACAGTAGAGTCCCTCATAGGATCCTTTGTAAATATCTCCCTGATCGTACAGCTTCTTAAAAATCTTCTGTACCTGCTTTTCATGATCCTCATCCGTAGTCCGGATAAATTTATCATAGGATGTATTCATCAGATCCCAGATATTTTTGATCTCCCCGGCCACCTGGTCTACAAATTCCTTTGGCGTTACTCCGGCTTCCGCAGCCTTCAGCTCGATCTTCTGCCCGTGCTCGTCAGTTCCGGTCTGGAAGAATACATCGAACCCCCGGCTCCTTTTGTACCTGGCGATCGCATCTGCCAGCACCGCCTCATAAGTATTTCCGATGTGCGGCTTTCCAGATGTGTAGGCAATCGCTGTCGTAATGTAATACTTCTGCTTTTCCATTGATACACTCTCCTTCAATTGTTCCATAAAATAAAAAAACCCTGGCCTCTCTATCGGAATAGAAAAGTCAGAGAAGACGGGAAAACCCGTGTTACCACTTCTGTTCACCTCCGCCTCACGGCGAAAGGCCTTCGCAGGTGCCTTTTGCAGCACCCTCCGCTTTAAAGGGCGGATCCCTTTGCAGGCTTACAATCCCGGATAAGACGTCCATGTCCGTAACCGCTCATTGCTCACCCGCACCGCTCAAAAGCCATCTTCCGTCAGCTTCTGACCTGCTCCTTCTCAGCTTACCGGAGCATCTCTGTAAAGTCTCCACAGACGTACTCTCTTTTTCAACGCGTTTCCATGATTTGTTTAAAATCCTAGCATATCCGAAGACCGGCTGTCAAGCATTTCCCCGTAAAATTCCAGTACGTTCCGTCTGCCGCACCCTTAGATTCCCCGGAAGATCTCCCGCGTAAACCTGCCCTGCCGGATGACTTCTGCCAGCTCCTGTCCGTCCCCTGGCAGCTTTTCAAATCCTACGCAGCAGCTGGCCAGATCCTGCACCTGATGGAAATCCGAGCCTGCAGTACCGGGAAGCCCTGCCTGTTCTGCCAACGCCCGGGCCAGATCATTGTGGGAATCATGGCGTGGATTGCCGTTAAAAATCTCGATGCCGTGAAGGCATTCCGGATCCGCCGGAAAACATACGGATCTGAAAGGGTGAGCCTGTATAATGGTCAGCCCTTCTTTTTCGGCAATCTGATACAAATCAGGAAGCTCTTTTTCATAAATCCAGGGATATTTCTGAAAAAATTCTTCCGTCATGCCATATACCAGAAAATCATTTTCATCATGAGGAAAGCGGATCTCCATTCCTAAATATACCTGGAATCCGCTCCCGGCACTTTCTGCCGTCTCCTTTGCCAGCCGCCATCCTTCCAGGAAACGGCTGCAGATATCCTCCCACGGCCCTTCTTTCCCGCAGGCATATTCGCTGAAATGATCGGTGACCGCAAGACCCGCATAGCCTTGCTCTATATACATCCGCACGCCGTCTTTTGCGGGCACCTTCCCGCACCGGCTGGACTCGTCTGTATGAAAATGCAGCTCTACTTTTTTCATTTCCATGATCCCTCGCATAATTTAAAGAAAATTTTATCTGTTTTTTTCATTTTTATGGTACTATAATATCACGCAAAAAGGCTTTGTAAAGAAGGTATTTGTTATGAATGATTTTTTTTCATCAAAGGCTCCCTCTGAATTTACCAAAACAGAACGCCGGATTATGAACTATATTCTGGAAAACCCGGCAGACTTTATCCATATGTCTATCGGCGAAGCCGCAAGGCGGGTAGGTACTTCTGAACCCACCATTTCCCGTTTTGCCAGACACTGCGGATATTCCGATTTTAAAGAGTTGAAAACTGCTCTCCTTGAAAGACAGGAGGAAATCCATTCTCCGGCCCGGAAGCTGGCTTCCTCCATGGAACGTCCCGACACCTCTTCGCTGGAAGGGATGCTGCGGTATCAGCAGTTCTGCATCGAAAAAACTCTTTCATTTTTGAATACAAAAGACGTAGAAGACGCCATAAGTGCTATCATAAAAGCAAGACGGATCTACATCCACGCCAAAGGAGCCGCTCTTTCCATGGCCCAGCTCCTGAAATTCCGGCTGACCAGGTTCGGCCTTTCACTTACCATCCTGCCGCCAGGAAGCTCAGAGCTTTTTGAAGAAATGAACTTTATCACCCCGGAAGACCTGCTTATTCTCTTTGGATTCCAAAACCTTCCAAGAGAAGCCAGAGTTCTTCTGGATTACCGGGAAAAAACCGGCTGTCCTGCTATTCTCTTCACCAGCCGGATCTGTGACTTTGCCTCCGGGGACGGGATCATTCCTCTTTATATTTACCGGGGAGAGCCCACAGAATATCATTCCATGGCCGCTCCGTCCGCACTGCTGGATGCTCTGGTCCTCCTGACCGGCCAGCGTCTGGGCAGCCGTTCCAAAGAAACCTTAGATGAAATCTTCCGGCTGAAAGAACACTATAAAGCCGACATCCCCCGGTAGATTTCCTGCCATTCCTTCTTATATTAGAGATATTTGCCTTGTCTACGCGCCCTTGAGCAGGACCTCTAAGTAGTCCCCGCCCAGAGCGTGTATTGCCTTTAGGGAACGTTTCAGAGTTCCGGCCGTTTCCACCTGGAATTCCAGGGTATCCGAAGTTTCAATCCGGTAATGCCCTGCCTGGATCTGAGACGACAGCCCCTCCACCGTACGCACAGTCTGATCGAACACATTATATACACAGCCGTATTGAAAGGCCTGATGCGTATCGCTTCCGGCGGTCAGCGGTTTCTGAAGCACCTTCGAAAGTTCCTTCATCCGCAAGGACATTCCTTCATAGTCCGCCGCCAGATCCTTTCCGTTCAGATCCAGAAAATCAACCTGTTTCAATTCACTCTCCGTAAGCTCCGGGATATGTCCGCCCTCACGGTACGGGTGCGCGGCTCCAAACAGCACAGGGTATTCCTTCACTATTTCCGCCCATTTCGCGAAGGGAAGGAATTTCCCTTTCTCTTTGTACGGCGAAAGTCTCCTGTTCATCTCCAGGATTACATGCATGTTTCCGATCACCAGAGTATGCCCTCCTTCCGCAATATCCACTTCCATCCCCGGAAAGATCCGAAGCCCCTCCCGTGTAAGGAACGTATCCCTCTCCTCCTCATAATTCTCTGAAATATACTGATAAACTTCTGCAAAACCCAGCGTATTGAAATGTTCTGTCAGACATAAAGCATCCAATCCCGCCTCATTTGCCTCTCTGAACAGCCAGTCTGTATATTCCGGGGAAAAAGGCAGCTTCTTTGCCAGTTTCCCATGTGTATGCATGTCTAATTTCACGTTTTTCTTCTCCTCTCTGCAAATCCTGCTTTTCATCAGATCCAGATAACTTCTCCTGCGCTTTTACGCAATCGCTGCTGATGCAGCCACACTGCATGCAGCCCAGATCACTGAGATTACTATGAAGATCCCGTCATTCCTTGTCACCTTTAACATGGCAAGTCTCATCTTCTTTACCTCCGGATTCTTCAGTGCATACCGGTAGCCTTTCAGCTCCAGCGCCTCCACCGTTGTCCGCGAGCGCTTTGCCGTATTCAGCATCAACGGATAAAAAGCCTGTATGATCAGCTTTACCTGATAACCAAGATATCTGATCTTACCTATAAGTCCCTGCTTTTTCGGCGGATTTCCCCGAAGACGGTAGGATAACAGAATATTTTGAAATTCCTCCATCAGGACCGGAAGGATCCGGTAAGCAAAGGAAATGCTAAAAGACAGCTGATCCGGGCAGCCAAACCACAGAAGGCCGCTGGCAAGCCGGTCCGGATCCAGCCCTGAAAATACAGTGACCGATGCAAGAGATACCACCGCCACCTTCAAAGTCATTACCAGAAGAGGCGCCACCAAAGAAGAGTCTCCTCCAAAAAACAATGCCATGACCAAAAGATATCCTGTCTGAGTAAAAACGCCCACGCAAAACAGAAACAGTACCAGCGGTGCAATCCTGGCAGCTCTCGTTGTCAGTACCACAAAGAGAAAAAGTCCGAGGAGCAGCACCACATCATTGATAAACCACGGCACCAGCCCGAAAAACAAATACCAGATCAGAAGCACCCTGGGATCAAGTCCTGCAATAACGGTATCATCATTGCCATAAGCATTTTTCAACACCTGGTTTCTTAAAAAATCCATAGAAAATTTATCCAGGATGCTGTCAGTTAATTTATGCATAACATTCACCTCTGAAACAGTCTAAAAATTCATCAATGGTAAAACACGGATTTTCAATCCCTATCAGCCGCCCCATATCATAGATCTGGGGCGGACGGATCCCAACCTGGTTCCTGACGTACAGATCTGCAAAAATCTGTTCCTTCGTACCGTCCGCGATCACCCTGCCGCCTGACAGTACAATGATCCGCTCTGCCCAGTCGCAGACCAGCTGCATATCATGAGTGGCAATAATCACCGTATCCGTGATCCCTTTCAGCATCCTCAGGGTTTCCATCACCTCCCGGCGGGTAGCGATATCCAGATTTGCCGTAGGCTCGTCCAGAAGCAGGATCTCCGGATTCAGCGCCACACCGATGGCAAGGGAGGCTCTTCGCATCTGTCCCCCGGACAATAGTCTCCCATCCCGCCTAGAAAGGTTTCCCAGGCGGAACATCTCAAGCAGATCATCCGTGCGCTTTTCATATTCCGGTATTTTACGCACTCTCATCGCATAAGAAATATCCTCCCGGATCGAATCCTTAATAAACATCTCCTCCGGATTCTGATAAACCAGGGATATTATCTCCCCTATCTCTTCTTTGGAAAGTGCTCTCACCGGTCTCCCTTTTAAAAGAACGCTTCCTATTTCCGGCTGTATCAGCCCCATCATCATTTTCAGGATTGTGGATTTTCCCGCTCCGTTAGAGCCGATCAGCGCCACCTTTTCTCCTTTCTGGATTGTCAGGTTGAAATGATCCAGTATCTTAGGCGCTTTTCCCTTTACTGCCCGGTATTTTACCGAAACATTTTCAAAAGCTGCCATCTGCTCTCCTTCTGTCGGTATGAAAGACTGCCTTACGCATCCTGTCCTGTTTTTCAGATATCCCTCAAACAGATTCTTTCCTTCCTCCAGATTTACCGGAAGAGTTGTATCTTCTGGCAGCATCCCCTCCTGTACCATGCGTCCGGCCGCTATCGTCACCTGCGGCGGAAATATATTGCTCCCGCGAAGCTCCTCTGTCCGCCGCATGGCCTCCCGGGCGGGAAGCTTCCAGGCCGCTTTTCCGTCTTTCAAAAGCAGAACGTGCTTACAGTATTTTGCAATATATTCTGTATGATGCTCGATCACGATAATCGTTTTATGATACATCTCGTTCCACGCCTTCAGCACTTCATAAATCTGATCCGCATGGGCCGGGTCAAGCTGGGCGATGGGTTCGTCCAGAATAAGGATATCCGGACTTAGCGCCGCTGCCCCCGCAAGTGCCAGAAGATGTTTCTGTCCGCCGGACAGCTGCCATACATAGTCTGAAATCTTTGAAGACAGCCCACAGATCCTGAGTGCTTCTTTTCCCCTTGCTTCATAATCCTTTACAGCGTAATTCAGGCAGGCATAAGAGGCATCCTCCAGCACGGTAGGACACACGATCTGATTTTCAAAATCCTGATATACATATCCTGCCTTCTTCGCCAGGCTGCCGATCTCCTGCTCCCGTGTATCCACACCGTCTATCTTTACCATCCCCTCCATATCTCCGACGATAAAATGCGGAATCAGCCCGTTCAGTGTTTTACACAAGGTAGATTTCCCACACCCGTTATTTCCTACGACCGCAAGAAAATCTCCGTCCTCTACTGTAAGAGACAGATCCTTAAGCGTCGGCTCTTCTGCCCCGGGATAGGTAAATGTCAAATGATCGATCTCGATTTTATTCACAGGTTTCACCTCTTATCCCTTTTAAAAGTTGCGATACTCTGCCGAAGCTTTTCTGCCTGCCCGGCTGCGGATCAGGCCTGCCGCCACAGCCGTCACTGCCAGCGCCACGATAATCCCTACGATAATAGATGTGGAATTTCCTGCCCAGTCTGCCTCCCAGTCAATCAGCTCATACCCGCCGGAGGCCAGAAGCTCCGCCCCAATGGCCGCTGCAAATCCTGCCAGTATCAGAGCGATATTTTTCGGAGTGAAGACACCGCCTTCCAGCCGCGTCTCTTTATCTCTTGGCTTGACGCCTAAAAGAGGCTCAATCTTGCCGTAGAGTCTTGGCACCAGATACATCGCCGGAAGCATGCAGAACAGGATACCTGAAAACAGGATGTCATTAAGACATGCAAATCCTTCGGTAAAGAATACACTTTCCGGGAGTCCCGCTACCGCCTCAAAATCCTCCACCGCAAACTGTACCTTCAGAATATCTACCACGCATCCCATCAGCTGCTGCACCGTTACGCCAATGATAGAGGCTGCAGCAACAACCCTGCGGTTCCTGGGATCCTTCACGATCCGCCCCGCAATATAAACACCGATCGTTACTGTCAGAAATTTTTCCAGCTCTCCAAGGCCTCCGAACTGTCCCAGCATGATCTCGCTGAACACCAGCTCTCCGGTTGCCGCCCCCAAAGCCGCGCTTAACGGGTCAAACAGCATGGCCAGCGTCAACGGAATGAATAAAAAGTATTCTACAGAAAATTCCACGATCCCTATTTGAAAAGATGGGATCAGTTCTGTAAACAGGGTCGCCAGCCCATACAGGGACATACTTAAGACAAATACCATCATTTTCTGCGACTGCGTCATTCTTGATTTTACATCCATAATAAAACTCCTCCATAATCACTCTCATTACATCGTCTTGATTTCTTACGAGAGTCATTATAGAGGAGCTATTTTAAATCTAACAGCGCACTGCCATAAAATGTAAGTAAAATTTTCGTAAATTAGTTTTTGTAATTAAATTTTCATTTTAGCTTGCATTGCTGGCAGCAATCTTTACGCGGCTCCACAGATCACTGATGATCTTTTTGGTGTCTTCATTATAAACAAACACCTCATCGTTCTCATTATCTGTCCGCGGAATGTATGCGTTGATGCCTTCATAATCTCCGCCTTCTCCGGACAGTGTATCCATAACCTCCTGGTTTGCAGAGGTATATCCCACGTAGCTGGAGTTATCATAAGCGCCGTCATAATCAGAAGCATAGTTGATAAACGCATGCGCCAGATCCGGATTCTTGGCATTTTTCGGGATGACCATGGCGTCTGACCACAGATTGGTTCCTGTCTCAGGCATAAAATATCCCATATCTTCATTTTCTGCCATGACATAGGATGCATCTCCAGAGTAAATCAGCCCCAGCGCCTTTCTTCCCTGCGCCATGTTGTCGATGATCTCATCGGTCACGATTTCCGTATCCATGGTTTCCACACACTGTACCAGCCATTCATAGGCCTCCTGCAGCTCCTGCTCATTTTCCGTATTCATGGAATATCCCAGGGCTTTCAGCGCCATCATGAAGGAGTCTCTCTCGGAATCATAAAGATACACATCTCCTTTGTATTTCTCATCCAGGAAAATATTATATCCTTCTCTTTCCAGATCCTCGATGTCTACCTTATTTTTATCATATACGATTCCCACGGTTCCCCAGAAATATGGAACGGAATAATCATTATTCGGATCATAAGGCAGTCCTTTCACCGCATCTGCCAGCTTATCCATACAGGTGAGCTTGGATTTATCCAGCTTCTGTAAAAGATCCTCTTCGATCAGACGCTGGATCATATAATCACTTGGCACCAGCAGGTCATAGGATTCCCCGTTTGCCACCTTGATGTACATCTGCTCATTGGAATCAAAGTTTTCCATGACTACCGTAGCGCCGGTCTCTTCCTCAAAGTCGCCGATGATATTTTCGCCGGTATACTCGCCCCAGTTATAGATGTGGAGCGTCTGCCCTTCAAACGGACGGTCCGAGCTTCCGCCGCCGAAATTCACCGCGCAGATTCCCACTGCCGCCGCACAGAGAACCGCTGCCGCTGCAGGCACCAGGCGTCTTCTCTTTCCAATCGTATCCGACTTCCTGCTCTTGGCGGCCACGATCGGCGCCAGATTAATGATTAAAAGCACAATCGTTATGATCACAACCACAAGCGTTGATACCGCATTGATACTGGGGTTGACACGCTTGCTCATGGTGTAGACCACGATACTTAAGTTCTTAACACCTCTGCCGGTTACAAAATAGGAAATGATGAAATCATCCACCGACATAGTAAATGCGATCAGCGCTCCCGATACGATCCCCGGTGTGATCTGGGGTACGATTACCTTACGAAGCGCCTGCCAGGGAGTAGCGCCCAGATCCATGGCCGCATCCGCAAGATTAGGATCCAGTGAGCGGATCTTTGGCATAACCGACAGGATCACATAGGGTATGCAAAAGGCAATATGGGCCAGCAGCATGGTCATGTAGCCTTTTTCTACATTAAAGGTAATGAACAGCAGCATAAACCCGATGGCTGTCACAATCTCCGGGTTCATCATCGGCAGATTATTAACCTGATCCATGATGTTACGGATTACCTTCTTGGACTTGCTTAATCCTATGGCAGAAATTGTTCCCACTACCGTAGAGATAAAGGTGGCCAGGATCGCAATGCTGAAGGTGGTGTACAGAGCTTCCATCATATCCTGGGATTCCAGCATATGCTGATACCAGCGCAGCGAAAAGCCGGTAAAGCTGGTCAGGGATTTTCCTTCATTGAAGGAGAAAATCACCATATATACAATGGGAAGATAGAAGAAAGCGATCATCAGGATCATCAAAATCTTCCCAAAAGGACGTTTTTTCTTGTTCATCCTGATCACTCCTCCTTTCCGCCCTGGTTACGGATCTCAATCTTCCGCACTGCCATCATCAGAAGCATCATGATCACTGCCATGATCATGGAAATGGCGCTTCCGAAATTCCACTCACCCACGGTGATAAACTGGTTCTCGATCATATTTCCGATCAGGAAATACTGTCCGCCTCCCAAAAGCTTCGGGATGAAGAAGGAACTGACTGCCGGAAGAAATACCAGCGTAATGCCATTAATGACGCCGGGCAGCGACAGTGGAAAGGTTACCCGCCGGAAGGTCTGCACCGGATTCGCTCCCAGATCGGCACTTGCCTCAACAAGGGAATGATCCATCTTGCTTAAGGATGTCTGGATCTGAAGAATCATAAATGGCAGAAAGTTATACACCATTCCAAGCAAAACGGCGCCCTCCGTATACAAAAGTTCCTGATCTCCAAGCCCAAATATGCTTAAAATCTGCTGGATCAGCCCGCCTTCACTCAAGAGCCCGATCCAGGCATAGGTCCGGACCAGCATGTTGATCCACATCGGGATCGTCACACATAAGATTAAAATGTTCTGTGTTTTTTCCTTGCTGCGGGCAATAAAATAAGCTGCCGGATAGCCCAGGAAAAAGCAGATAATCGTTGTCTTAACCGCAATTACGAGCGAACGCCAAAGGATTAACAGGAAATCCTGGTCGGTAAAAAATTTGGCGTAATGCTCCAGTGTGAAGGAAAACGAAATGATGCTGTTTCCCTGCTCCATAAAGGAGTATGCGGCGATCAGCGCCATGGGTAACACCAGCATCAGCGCCGCCCACACAATATACGGCCATGCCAGCTGAGAAAATCGTTTCATCTTTTAATACCCCGTCCTGGACATCACATGGATATCCTCCGGGAAGAATGTCAGGCCGACCTCCTGACCCTCTTCCGAGTAGTCTGTGGTATGGATCTTGAACTCCCGTCCTGTCGTCCAGAATGTGATCGGATATACTCCCTCCGTCACCTTTTCCGGATCAAATTCATAATCCACGCTGATATCCACACTCTGTTCCTCATCGCTTAACTTCCAGCCCTGTGCGTTGGCCCAGGTCTTAAGATCTGTGTCCAGCGCCTGAGACTCTGTGATCTCATCTACTGTTTTTACAAAATTAAATGCCATGATTCCTTCATTTGCCTTTTCGTTCTTCACGAATGGCTGGTCTACCACGAAGATCGTCCTCTCAACCTTCGTGCCGTTTGAAGTGGCAAATACCACAGGATACTGGCCTTCTTCTTTAGCCACCTCGTACTCTATCTTCGCAATGGATATGTATTCGTCGCTTTCCGGATCCCAGGCCTGTGCATTGGCACGGGCAATGACTTCCTTGTCGTCCAGATCCTCTACATCGTCAATATCTACATAGAAGTTATTGGCACTGATTTTTTCTTTTCCATCCTCGCTGGTCACGTCCTGGTTCTTGATCACACGCATATTGACCGTCACACTGGTACCCGGCACTGTCTCCACGATAATCTCATAGTGTACTCCTTTAAATAAAACACTTAAGACCTCGCCTGTCATTTTGCCGTCCTTCACATCCACGATGTCGATATCCTCCGGACGGATCACCACATCCACCGGTTCATTTTCTTTGAATCCGAAGTCCACACAGTCAAAGGTAATATCGTCAAAACGCACCTTATAATCCTCCAGCATCACGCCGGGCAGGATGTTGCTCTCTCCGATAAAGTTTGCGACAAACCGGTTCACCGGCTCATTGTAAATATCCTGAGGTGAGCCCACCTGCTGGATCTCTCCGTGGTTCATGACCACGATCTTATCTGACATGGTAAGGGCTTCTTCCTGATCGTGGGTTACAAAGATAAAGGTAATCCCTACCTCCTGCTGGATTCTCTTCAGCTCGTACTGCATCTCTTTTCTGAGCTTTAAGTCCAGCGCCGCCAGCGGCTCATCCAGAAGCAGCACCTTCGGCTCATTGACCAGCGCTCTTGCAATAGCTACCCGCTGCTGCTGCCCGCCGGACAAAAGGGTCGTATTCTTATCCTCAAACCCTTCCAGTCCTATCAGCCTTAGCATTTTCATGACCTTCTGGTCGATAACGTCCTTACTCATCTTTTTGATCTTCAGACCAAAAGCAATATTTTCGTACACGCTCAGATGGGGAAACAGCGCATACTTCTGAAATACTGTATTCAGTTCCCTCTCATAAGGCGGTTTTTTGCTGATCTCTTCCCCGTCAAAGATCACGCTTCCTTCATCCGCATCCAGAAATCCGCCCAGGATCCTGAGCAGCGTAGTCTTTCCGCAGCCGCTGGGTCCTAAGAGCGTTACAAATTCATTTTCATAAATATCCAGATTGATCCCCTTCAGAACGATCTGGCCGTCAAAACTTTTTACGATATTCCGAAACTCGATCAGCTTCTTCTCTTCCATCTTGTCTCTCCCTCCTGCTAAAACATCGGCGGTGTGGTGACCCACAGCACCTTTGCATCACTGTTCCCGTGATTGTAAAGGTAATGGCTCTTTGTTCCGTCCATGTAGAAGGTCTCTTTTGCCTTTACCTTGTATTTTTTGCCGCCCTGCACGATCGTGACAGCACCTTTTAGCACATAGCCAAACTCCTGGCCCTGATAGGCAGACATCACCTGGCTTTTCTTCCGCGGATGCAGCGTCAGAAGGATGGGCTCCATCTCGTTTTTCTGAGCGTTCGGGATCACCCATTCGATCTGATAGTCTTCCTGCTCATCCACAAAAAAGTCCTGTGTCTGAAATACGATCTGTGTTTCTTCTTCCTCGCGGAAGAACTCTGACAAGTTGCTTCCCAGCGCCTCCAGGATATCCTGAAGTGTGGCAATGCTCGGTGTCGTTAAGTTACGCTCCACCTGAGAAAGGAAGCCTTTGGTAAGTTCGCTCCTGGATGCAAGATCCCCCAGTGTCAGGTCGTTCTGCAGGCGCAGTTCCTTTAGTTTCTTCCCAATATCCACACTTTCACCTCCGGTTTTCTAATACTATACTTTTAGTTAAAAATTAGCGAACCAAGGAACATTATACACAGATGGGAAAATATTGCAATAGATTTTTGCATATATGGCAAAAATCTATAGATATATAAATATTATTTACTTGTCTTTCTCTTGTTTCTATGCTATATTAATGTTAATTTAATAAATTGTTAAGTATATTAACTATTAAGCATATAAAATAGGAGGCGATTTTATAATGAAATACGATTTTGACGAAATAATCAACCGTATTGGGACAAATTCCGTAAAATACGAGACTAGTTTGAACGAGGAGCCAAATCTGCCAGAAAATTATATCCCAATGTGGATTGCTGACATGGATTTTGCCTGCCCTCCGGAAATCATTGATGCAATGCGTAAACGCCTGGATGACCGTATTCTCGGCTACAGTGATATCATCGATCCTTCCTATTTTGATGCTGTAAAAAACTGGATGAAAGAAAGATTTGACTGGAATATAAAAAAACAGGATCTTTATATCAGCGCCGGTGTTGTGCCGGCCATCTCAAATCTGATACAGATTCTATCCAAAGAAGGGGAAAATATATTAATCACAACCCCTTCCTATAAACCTTTTTATAACACGATTGTCTGCAATGGAAGAACTCCTGTTTTTTCGCCGCTAAAAATTGAGGATGATCAATATGTTTTAGATTTTGATGATATTGAAAAAATCTTTCGTAACGAAAATATTAAAATCCTTATTTTCTGCAACCCGCATAATCCATCCGGTAGAGTCTGGAAGGAATGGGAGCTAAAGAAAATTGCAGACCTGTGTAAGGCTTATGGAATTCCTATCATTTCAGATGAAATCCATCAAGACATACGCCGTAAAGGAACCACACATATTCCATTAGCAAAGTTATATCCTGATGCCGACTGGATTTACACCTGCACAGCCCCAAGCAAAACTTTTAATATGGCCGGAAACCATATGGCTAATATTTTTATTCCTAACCAACACGTTCGGGAAATATGGGAAGAAAAATTTTATTATCTCCCAAATCCACTTTCCATCGCTGCTACAAAAGCAGCATATGAAAAATGTGGCACATGGGTGGACCAGCTAAATGATTATCTGGATGAAAATTTTCAACTTATGAAAAACTATTTCGATGAAAATCTCCCATGGATTAAATTTGTAATCCCTGAAGGAACTTATCTGGCTTGGTTTAATATGAAAAATTCCGGGTATTCTCTTGAAAAGATTAAAGACAAGTTTATCAAAGAAGCTGGTTTGCATATTGAAACAGGGGACATGTTTGTTGGAAATGGAGAATATTCGATCCGCATGAATCTGGCGTGTCCCAGACAGACACTTATAAATGCATTGACTCGCATGCACAAAGTATTTTGTGAGACATAATAATTTCACATCTTAACATCATTTTTAATGGAAAGGAGGATAGTTGGAAAAATTAATATTGAAACACATTTAAAAATTTGAAAGGAGCAAAGCTATTATGAAAAAGAAACTCTTATCAACATTACTTACAGTCAGCATGATCGCTGCTCTGGCTGTAGGCTGTGGAAATTCATCATCCGGCGAGGACAGCGGCGACTCTCAAGACAGCAGTTCTGATGGAGAGCAGACAACTTATGAAAAAATTATGGAAAAAGGTGTAATGACCGTTGGAACAGAAGGTACCTATCAGCCATTTACCTATCACGATGAAAACGATGAACTAACTGGATATGACGTAGAGGTTGCTAAGGCAATCGGTGAGAAAATGGGAGTAGAGGTTGAATTCTCTGAAATTACATGGGAAGGTCTTCTTGCATCTCTTGACAATGGTACTGTTGACCTTGTTTTAAATCAGGTTGGCGTCACCGACGAACGAGAAGAAAAATATGATTTTACTGATCCCTATCTGTATAGCTATATCGCACTTATTACAACTGGTGACAATACAGAAATCGACTCCTGGGAATCTGCACGCGGAAAGAAAACTTCCCTCAACGTATCCAGTAACTATGCGGCCATCGCAGAAGAATATGAGATGGATATTACAGCATCCGAAACATTTAGCAAGGATATCGAGTTATTAACTGCAGGCCGGACAGACTGTGTCATCAACAATACAATCGCATTTAATGACTATCTTGTTCAGAAACCTGACGTAGATATTAAAATTGTAGACGTCCAGGAAGATGCGGATACAGTTGCAATCCCGATTCCAAAGGGGAATGAAGATCTGGTTGACGCTGTCAACAAAGCAATAAAAGAACTCCAGGACGACGGAACCTTAACAAAATTGTCCGAGCAGTTCCTCGGAAAAGATTTCTCACATGAACTGACCCCTGATGAAATCATGGAATAACTTTTGATTAAGAATGGAGAGTGGATGAAATGGATGGGAGAATTATAGAAATTATTGTTGACTCTTTTGTACCTATTATAACTGCTGGATTTCAATATACAATTCCTCTGACATTAATTTCATTCACTCTTGGAACGTTATTAGCTATTTTAGTTGCGATCATACGTGTCTCCAAAGTGAAAATACTGGATCCTATCTGTAGGTTTTATGTATGGGTCATCCGGGGAACACCTCTGCTTGTTCAGCTGTTTGTAGTATTCTTCGGATTACCCAAAATCGGTTTTATTATTGAACCTATGCCTGCTGGAATTCTGGTGTTTACATTAAGTATTGGCGCCTACAGCTCGGAAATATTCCGGGCTGCGATTCTCTCTATCCCCAAAGGACAATGGGAAGCTGCTTCATCTCTCGGGATGAGCTACCCTGCAACCCTCAGAAGAATCATTTTGCCACAGGCGACAAAGATCTCAATTCCTCCTCTGTTCAACAGTTTTATTTCTCTGGTAAAGGACACATCTCTTGCATCAAATATTACGATTTCAGAAATGTTCCTTGTTACACAGAGAATTACTGCCCGGACATATGAACCTCTGGTCCTGTATATAGAGGTTGGCTGCATCTATCTGATTTTCTGTACTGTTTTAAATTGGGTGCAGAATCGAGTGGAGGATAAGCTGATGCTTTCTAAGAGTGAAAAGAAAAAAGTCAAAGAAATTGTAGACAATCAGATTTAGGAGGATGACAAATGCTCGAAGTCAAAAAACTAAATAAGTTTTTCGGAGACAATCATGTTTTAAAAGACATCGATTTACAATTTGAATCTCATAAAACAACTGTCATTATTGGTTCTTCCGGATCTGGAAAGTCTACTCTTTTGAGATGCATTAACCAACTGGAAACTCCAGATTCAGGAGAAATTTCCTGGAACGGTATGACCCTGGATTTTTCAAAAAAAGTCCCAAAATCTCAAAGTCAGGCTTTTACAAAATTAACCGGAATGGTTTTCCAGAGCTTTAATCTGTTCCCTCATAGAACTGCGCTTGGAAATATTATAGAAGCGCCTATGACAGTCTTGAAAAAGAGCCGAAAAGAAGCAGAAGAAGAAGCAATGGAACTTCTACGTAAGGTAGGTCTTGAAGATAAACGCGACAGCTATCCACACCAGCTTTCTGGCGGCCAGCAGCAGCGTATTGCTATTGCACGAGCGTTGGCTATGAAACCAGAAATTCTTCTTTTCGATGAACCAACTAGTGCTCTAGATCCAGAGCTGGAAGCGGATGTTTTGAATCTTATCCGGGAACTGGCAGAAGAAAAATATACCATCCTTGTTGTAACGCATAACATGGGTTTTGCCAGAGATGTAAGTGATGAAGTTGTTTTTGTAAATCATGGTACAATCCTTGCAAAAGGCAGTTATGATGAGCTGTCTTCTTCGGATAATGAACGAATCAAACAATTTTTAAGTTTCTTTTAAGCGGGAGGGAAAATATGTCAGATAACATTTTTAATGTATCAAAGCCAATCATTGGAATGATCCATCTTAAACCACTGCCGGGTTCCCCAAATTATGATAAAAGCACTTGGGATATGAACAAGATCATCAATTTTGCCGTCGAAGAAGCAAAAATTCTGGAGTCTGCGGGTATTGATGGTCTCCAGATTGAAAATTACTGGGATGAGCCATTTTTGAAAGGGGAAAAAATCGGCTATGAAACCTGTACAGCCATAACAGCCGCCGCATATGAAATCGCCCGGAACGTTCAGATCCCTATCGGAATAAATGTTCATATGAACGGCGCTAAAGCTGCAATGGCTATTGCCTGTGCTGTCGGAGCAAAATGGATCCGTGTGTTTGAATTTATCAGCGCATACGTCTCTTTTTCTGGTATTACTGAAGCAGTTGGCGGTGAGGTATCCAGATACCGCAGTATGTTGGACGCAAAAGATGTAAAGCTTCTTTGTGATGTTGGTACAAAACACGGAAGTCATTATATCGTACACGACCGGACAGTCAATGAGTTAGCCATTGATGCCCAGGAGCAGGGCGCAGACAGCATTATTATTACTGGTTTCAGTACAGGGATTGCACCTACAAGGGAAAAAATCGAAGAAGCCAGAAAAGGAATTAAAATTCCGGTGTATCTTGGCAGCGGTATTACGGCGGAAAATGCGGCTGAACTATTAAGTGTATCTGATGGCGCCATCGTAGGAAGTGCTTTCAAAACAAATGGAAACATGAAAGAAATTGTTGATTATAACCGGGCGAAAGCCTTTATGGATGAAGTAAGAAAGATAAGGGGATAAAATGGTGTCTACAACTCCTAAAAACATATTTTGTACAGGCTCTATTATCATGGATATCTCTGTTAGGTGCCCACAGTTCCCTAGTGTAGGCGAAACCATGTATACATCATTTCCTTATGAGCTTGCTCCTGGTGGCAAGGGAGGCAATCAAGCTGTTGCTGCAGCCCGTCTTGGCGGAAATGTCAAAATTCTTGGACGTCTCTCCACAGATGATTATGGTAAAGAGCTTGAAAAAAATCTCTTGGACTCAAATGTCGATATTCAATATCTGACTAAAGATGAGAAGGAAAAATCTGGTGTTGCCTTTGTATGGGTAAATGAATCGGGAGAGAATCAGATTATCTGCTCTCCGGCAGTAAATACAAAATGCAGCTTTGATGACTATGCAAAAGTCCTTCACAATATTTCACCTGGTGATATTGTCATCATCACGCTTGAACTGCCAGGTATCCTTTTAGAGCAGATCATAAAATTAGTAAAAGAGAAAGAGGGCTTCTTAATTCTGGATCCTTCCGGCGGCGACTATTCCCGGCTGTCTCCAGATCTTATGTCTTACATTGATCTGGTAAAGCCAAATGAAGTGGAAGCTGAAATTCTTACTGGGATAAAAATCACTGATATTTCTTCACAAGAAAATGCCTTAGAAATATTAGAAAAATATGGTGTTTCTTATCCATTAATCTCGCTTGGAGAAAATGGCGTAATTTATAAGAACAATGGAAAGATCATTCATCTTGCCGGTCAAAGGGTAAATGCCTTAGATACAACTGCTGCCGGTGATACATTTATTGGTGCATTTGCTGCAAAACTTTCTCATGGCTTTTCTATTGATGAGTCTGTACAATACGGAAATATTGCCGCTTCAATCTGTGTACAGCGAAGAGGCGCACAAAGTTCTATTCCCTCTGCCAAAGAGGTAGATTATTAAAAAGCAGATGTGAAAAAGAGATTATCTTGTGCTATTTGGGCTTTAAACTATAGCCTGACACAAGATAATCTCTTTATATTTTAGGGGACTTTCTTTTGCTTTATTTTCCTTCGGCTTTACTCTGCTCGATCCGTTCCCGACTGCGGCGGATATCACCTCGATAAGCTTCATTTAATACTTTTTGTACTGCGATATGGCGTTCCAGATCCTCTTTTGAAAATTCATTCAGCATATCAAACGTAATCTTCTGGCAATTCTGGCTAAACTCAGCATGATCTTTGTATACCTTTTGTCCGCTTTCTGTCAGTTCCAGATTATACTGTCTATTGTTGTTTTCATTACGCGTCTGCTTGATCCACCCTTTTTTTCTCATTTTATGTACCAGCTGAGAACAAGCACTTACTGTCTTTTTCAAGATTCCCGCCAGATCCGTAGTTGTAATACCAGGATATAATGCAATTAAATCTATAAGGTGCCCTTCTGCCTGATATAAAATATTCTCTCCGTAATGATGTGGCAGCCCATCATATTCACACATTAGATCATAAGCAGTATCCTGCTCCTCCCAAACTAAATTTAGTAATTCCTCTCTTGTCATGCCTGCTTTGCTCCTATTCTTTTCCCTTTTTATATACTTTATCATAAAACAGGGGCAAAAACTTATTAAAATTCAGATTTACTTTTCACAAGCTCTAAAAAACATACTTATCCATCCGGTCAAATGCTTCTTTTACCCGCTCAAACGGCAGCGCCAGATTGACCCGAAGGGCATATTCTCCATGGAACATCTTTCCGTCCTGCCATGCCACACCGACATCCCATCCGGCCTTTTCCAGCTCTTCCAATGACTTCCCATGTTTCTTACACCATTTCTCGCAGTCCAGGAACAGCATATAAGTCCCTTCCGGCCTGCTGACCTCCACGCCTTCAAAATGCTCCTGAATATAATTGCAGGCATAATCCACATTCTTTCCTATAACGGCACACAACTCATCTACCCATTCCTGCCCCTCCTTTTTATAGGCTCCGATCAAGGCATGCATGGAAAAAACGTTCATACTGTTATAGTGACATTTCTCGCTTTTTGACGTGATCCGGTCCCGAAGGTATTTGTTATAAATGATATGATAACTGCCGATCAGACCCGCAAGGTTGAACGTCTTACTTGGCGCATAAAGAGCCACCGTACGATTTCTGGCATCTTCACTGACAGACTGCGTCGGGATATGTTTATGACCATCCAGAATAATATCTGACCATATCTCATCCGAAATCACCAGACAGTCATTTTCTTTATAAATTTCCATGGCCTTTTCAATTTCCCATCTTTCCCACACTCTTCCACATGGATTATGGGGGCTGCAGAAAATAGCCACATGGATCTTTTCCTCTTTCAGCTTCCTGTCCATATCTTCGTAATCCATCCGCCATACTCCATTGTCATCCTTCTTCAGCGGACTGTGCACGATCTTATAGCCATTGCCTTCCAGGCTCCTGGTAAAACCGATATAGGTAGGACTGTGTACCAGCACACCGTCTCCCGGCGCCGCAAACGAAGTCAGGGCAGAAACCACACCTCCCAGCACGCCGTTTTCATAACCGATATCATCCTTTTTCAGATTCTCCACATGATTCCTGATCTTCTGCCATTCCATGATCGACTGAAAATATTCCTCACGGGGATTAAAATATCCAAACAATGCGTGATTAGCTCTTTTGATCACTTCCTCCGGCACTGTCGGCACCGTCGCAAAATTCATATCCGCAACCCACATAGGGATTACATCAAAGCCCTCTTTCGGCTTGTCCGGCGCAAAGCCCGAATTCTCTCCAACTCCGTCAACCGCCAGGGCATCTTTTCCCTGACGGTCGATGATAGATGTAAAATCATATTTCATTTTCGTTAGTCTCCTTTCTTGGGGGACGTACACCTTTGCAAATGGGGACAGGGGCAAATGCAAAAAGGGACACCCGCTAATGGGGCTGTCGCATCAATGATTAGAAAATCATAGATGCGGCAGCATCTTTTTGCCATTTTTAAGCCGAAATATTCACTTCTTTTATTCCGTTTCTATAAAAAGGCGAACTTTAATAAACCTTTTC
>ENA-OQLI01000262-OQLI01000262.1-human-gut-metagenome-genome-assembly--contig:-NODE-262-length-74801-cov-6.342569_pt1 | contig 74801 bp, 73 predicted proteins | sample MGYA00242805_ERZ504812 | MGnify/ENA primary metagenome ERZ504812 (study PRJEB26092, sample SAMD00036430) | human gut metagenome | host: Homo sapiens | study: EMG produced TPA metagenomics assembly of... | reverse complement strand
GCCATCATGATTCTCTTCCACATACAGGATATCCTTCTTCTGTAGATACCAGGTTTTACGCTTTGTTTTCATACCAAAAGGCTCCTAAGTTTAATCTCTTAATCGAGTACTAAACAGGGGAATTTCACCCCTGATTTTTCTTACATTCTTGACTTTTTAGTGGCCCAATGATATTATGTAATTGGTTGATTACATATGGACCTGAGTCGATGCACCCCTTGCATCGGCTCTTTTCTTTAGTTTACATAACTTTCTTTTTTCTGATCTGTTCCAGCTCTTTTTCAACATCTTTTCCGCTGTATTCTGTCAGAAGCTTTCCAGAGATGTTATAAGTCCACTTGGTGGACATCTTAATCGCTATTCCAATCGGCAGTTTTCCCTGCTGCATCGCAACACGTACAAACTGCGGGGACGTGTTGAGAATTGCAGCAGCTTCAGTTGTCAATATTTTTCCTGTGTTCATTTTTCGCATCCTACTTTCTTATTATTCCATTGATAAATCCGTAATCGGTACATTTGAAATAACCTCTGATTGATCCTGCTGCCCCCATGTGATTTCGATTGTCATATGAGGGCTCTTTCTGGTGTTTTTCACCTGTCTCTCCATTTTTCTAATGAGTTTGCTCAAGAAGCCATCCTGCAGTGCTATCTCATGAGGTATTTTGCATACGATTTTTATATGTTCCATCTTTACACCATCCTTTTCTTCCCATCACTTTTAACCAGCAGCTTTCGCTATAGCCAAAACTAATGCGATTATTGAAATTACTAATGAAATTGTTTGTAGCTTCATTCTCTCACCTCGTTTTCTGTCGATATATCTCTACTTTTTTCCTTTCTATGGTAATTTATTTCATACTGTGTTAAGATTTCCCTACCCTAAATAGAAAGGAGGAATCACTATGGATGATTTAACCAGGGAACAGCAGAAACTTCTTACCTCTATGTACAAAGAAGTTTTAATCCGTCAGCCCGCTGTATCCTTTGACGAAGCAAATTACTTTGCTAATTCAGATGTAGTTATGGATCATTTCTGTCCCGACTCTGATTCTGATCATGTATCTTCTCTTTGCTGGTCACTTGCTTCTGCCGGATACATCACTTGCGAACCTGGCGAAGATCTTGCCAATGAAATCAAGCTCACTGATAAGACAATCATTTACATGGAAAACAAATTTAAAAATGGTCTTAAGAGTGTCCTTGAGTTCCTGGCACAGTTCAAATGAGTTTTTTGGCCAGCCGCCTTATTCCGGCTGGCCATTCTCATAATATGCTGCATGTACATGCTCCGATGTTTTGTGAAAATTTAAAGCATGTGCCACATCTTTTGTATAAGTACATGGTGGACAATCACCTTTTCTCTTTGGATTTTTGTAACATGTATTTTTCTTGCAGGTTGGAACATTTCCATCACAAAGATATAAAACCCTTTTCTGCTCTTCTCCTAACAAGTACTCCATGTTCGTTTTGAACATTCGAGACATCTTTTTCAACTTTTGGCTTGGAATATCTTTCTTTTCATTAATCCAGTTGTAATATGTTTTGTGAGATACTCCTAATTGCGAAGCAAGCTGCTCCTGCGTCAGCCCTTTTCGAACTCTTTCTGTTTCAATATTAGTTAACATTTTATTTTTCCTCACTTTCTTTTATTGACTTTCCTTTCCTGTTCTCCTATTCTTGAGCTACAGGGCACTGCCATGCCTGAGTATTATGAAAGGAGTTCTTTATATGACAATTCACGAAGTCATTGATCTGTTCAGTCACGAAATGATCAACGAAATCTATCACTCCACTGCTGACGAACTTTCCAAGGATGAACTTGTCAGTGCAGTACATGAAGTTGCATCTACTGTCCTGAAAACTTATGAAGCGCAAACCAAAAGATAAGCAGCATGGCAGTTATTCTTATTGCAGTAAGGGTAACTGCCATTTTGGTTATTGCTTCTTTTTCTTCTCTGACAAGCTTTTGCGTCTGCTTCCAGATTCTGTCATCGTGATATCTTACAAATCCTTCAAGCGCAAATCTCCTGTCTCGGTCACTTTCCATCTTTTCACCTCGCTTCTGTTATCCTGCTTTCTGGGTTTCTACTTCCATTGCATCTCTGGCTCTCAGGAGTTCTGAGTTATTCTCCATCAACTTGAGGCTTACAATATCCATCTGTTTCAGATTCTGTACGATTACTGTGATACGCTCTTTCTTTTCTTTGGTCATATTTTTCGCCTACCTTTCTGTCAAACTTGACTTTCTTTTTATTCTCTCCTATCCTTTAGATACAGGGCACTGCCATGCCCGAGTATTATGAAAGGAGCAAACTACCATGGATAAAAAACAAGCGATTAAATCTATAGAACACTTTACTGAAGCTTCTCTTTCTGCCGTCTATGATGGCAACGCACCTGCTACCAAGTCTGATCTTCAAAAGCTCAGATCCGACATTGCACAACTAGCCAAAGAACTCTTGGATGCTTTTTCCAAGTAGTGTCTTCCCCCTGTTCTTTGGAGCAGGGGTAATTTCTATCATGCCAAGTGCTTCCAGACTTTTATAGCTGGCTACAATTTGCATCTGAGCTACTCGCATATTTCCCAAGATCTTATCCATTTCAAATCCATCTACCTCAAATTTCTTTTCAATACTCCCATCTGCTGAATATTTGAATTTAATTTCTGTCAGAGTACTAAGTTGTCCTGCAAGATCTATTATTTTATTTTTCTTTTCTTCAATGTTCTCTAGTGTTTTCTCTATTTCTCTGACATCTTTGATTTCTCCTGCATTAATTCTAAATCCAAATAATTTCATTTCTTTCTCACCTCGCTTTCTTTTTCGTTTGAATACAGTATAGTTGCTTCTTTATCCAGCTTTCTTTTCATCATCTTTTATACTCATAACCGCTTCCAACATCATCCCGAACACAGTTCGCTGACTTCCTTCATCCAAATAAGGAGCCATTTTAATAATGTTGTCTAAAGGATTATCTGTCATGTTGATTTCTGGGATTGTTTTAACTTTCATTCTCTCGCCTCTCTTTCTCATGTTGGTTATAAATGTAGCATTGACTTTTTTTCTCTTTTTTCTTATTCTTAGATTATTAGGTACTGGCATGCCTAAATCTTACCTAAGGAGGTTTTTATGAAATTCATTACTAAATCTGCATCTTCCTTCTACTCTTCCTTTTCGTTTAAATATCAAAAGCCTGCAATCTGTCCGCATTGTGGTTTTGGAACTGACGCTATTGTGAAAGAAAATAATTATTATTCTTTCAATGATGGCCGTTTGCTCACATCTGTTTGCGAATGCACTGCCTGTCATAAATTTTTCTTTTTCGCCTGCGAAAACCCTGGAACAAATACAGATGATGCTCCAATGGTCTGTATGTATCCTTCTACTCAAATTGAGCCATACAAAAACGAAAATTTAGCCGCTATATCAGAACGTTTTATTGACATGTACAACCAGGCATTGCAAGCTGAATACAATCAAAATTTCGAATTAGCTGCTATAGGTTTCCGTTCCTCGCTTGAAATTTTGGTAAAAGATTATGCAATACAAGAACTTGGAGAACCCGCTGAAAACGTTGCTAAACAATCCCTTTGTAACGCTATTGCTACATACCTTCAGCAAGCAGATCTTGTTAATACTGCCGATGTTGTCCGTATCCTTGGCAATGATTACACTCATTACAAAAGAAAATACCCAGAGCATGATTTTGTGCTTCTAAAAAAATATATGGAGATCTTCTTATCTCAAATAGAAGTCAAATACATGATCAAACATCCGCCGGTTGCTCGTTCTTAGTTGTATGCGAATCTCTTTCAGCTAGCAATTGACCTTCCAGGCTCCAATACTGTACAACCTGTCTGGATAGATCATCCAGTGTTCCTTTCCCTCTATTACTTTTTGTTTCAATTACTTGTATAACTCTTGCACTGTCAGTACCATTTGGTCTGACAGTGTTTTTTTTACCTTCCATGTCTTCTCACCTCGCTCTCTTGTTGGTATATTTCAATTATATGTTGGTTAATCTCTTTTGTCAACAACATTTTTGTAATTAACCAACATTTTCTTCTTGATTTACTTTTTCCAATATGCTATTATGAATTCATCAGAAAGGAGGATCGGATATGAATGAGCGAATTAAAGCTCTACGAAAAAGGCTCGGCTTAACTCAACAAGCCTTTGCTGATAGGTTAAAAATAGCCAGAGGAAACATCGGTGCATATGAAGTAGGGAAAAACGCACCAAGCGATGCTGTAATTTCTTTAATATGTAAAGAATTCAATGTAAATGAAATTTGGCTTCGAACTGGTGAAGGCGGAGACGATAATATGTTTACGAAAGTAAATGAAGAAGATCGCTTCTCTATTAATCTTGGAAAACTTAGCAGGATTGAGAACCAGATGGCAAGAAATATGTTAAACGCTATCGCAGAAGCTGATCCGGAAAAGCTAAAACATATTGAAGAATTTATGAAGGCTTGCCTGGGAATAGAATAAGAAAAGAGCCAACCTCAATGGTCGGCCCCTATCATGGTAATTATTATTAAGTAGATCCGCCTCAGAACGGATTCTTCTTTAATCAAGTTTACCAACTCAATTATTTTGCCCTTGTACTCTTCTTTATCATTCTTCATCATATGTATGCCCCCCGTTCTCGTTTATTCGAACGTTTGTTTGTTTTTAATATACACCATTTATATTTGAAGCGCAATATATTTCACAAACATTTGTTCGTTTAGCATTATCTTTTATACTTATTATACGATAAACAGAGGGCAATATTTAGCACCGAAACGCAATTGTCCAGTATGCTGGACACTTTTTACTATTTGTACGGTGAGTCGTATAGATCAGAGATCCTTACTTTCAAAACTCTGGCTATCTTTTCCAGATTATCCAGCGTAGGTGAGTATTTCTCAATCATAATATTATTGAGAGTAGATTTCGTAATTCCTGTCATCTGCGACAGCTGCCGTACAGATACATTTTTCTCATACATAATTTGAGTTAATAATATCTTCATAAGATTATTATTTACACAAAAATTATGTTTGATACTATTACTATCTTGGTAATATACGGAAGGGGGATTTTATGAAAAAGAAATTAATACTATCTTGCATTGTCGGTTTTCTTCTATGCTTATTGTCAGTAATTCCAATTTATGCTTCAGAATGTTCGCATGTCTGGGAAACAGTTTATAGAATTGAGCCTGATTGTCTTTCCAAAGGATCAGAAATGAAAATTTGCCAAAAATGTCGCAAAATTGAAACCATTAGTCTCCCAGTTTCTGATCATCCTTGGGGAGAATGGCAAATTACAACAGCTCCAAACTGTACATATACTGGCATTAAGACCCGCACTTGTACTTTTTGTTACAAAACTCAACAAGAAGATGTTCCAACCAACGGAATTCATTCCTGGTCTGATTGGAAAACTGCTACTAATATATGTACAGAAGAAAAAAAAGCCTATAGATCCTGTTCATATTGTCATACTCAAGAAACTACCATCATCCCAGCTTCTAATCATGTATGGGGAGAATGGTACATTGATAAAAAGCCGACTATATTTAAAACTGGTGTGCGTATGCGTTATTGCATAAATTGTCTCACTGAAGATAAGATAATTATTCCAAAGCAAAAAATGACCACTGCGCAAAAACAGGTGAAAAAGAGTGTAGATCGTTTTTTCAAATATGCGAAGCAATATAATACAAGTAAACTAACAAAATGTTTTACCAAACCTTCGAGTGTTAAATTATTCATTGAAAATAGCTACATGCCTCAATATTATAAGAAATATAACAAACGTATTTCTTACAAACTAAAATCAATAAAAGTCAGCGGAAAGAATGCCACTGTGAAGCTTAGTTACAAATATCCAAACAGATATAACGTATTCAAAGCAGCATTTGAAAACTCAGTTTATTACCAGTTGAAAAATCCGAACATTTCTGAATCTCAACTTTTAAAGTATATGTACGAACGCATTTGTGTACATAGTAAAGCAGGAATAGATTACAGCTACGGAAATCTTACCTTAAAATTAAAGAAGTCTGGATCAGCTTGGAAAATAACTTCTTTCAACAGCAAAATAGACAATTTACTACACAGTAACTATACAAAAGCATATAACGATTATTTTTAATAGCAATTTATAGCTACAACATTATTGGAGGTGTTTATTTGGAAATCCAGTATTCTAAGCAAGCGCTCAAATTTCTAAAGAAACAAGATGTCCCTACACGAAAGAGAATCATAAATGCTATCAATCTTCTTCCTGCTGGTGATGTCAAAGCATTACAGGGCAGAAATGATTACCGGCTTCGTGTTGGAGATTATCGTATTATTTTTGATATAAATGGAAATATTTTATTAATTGAAGCTATCGGAAACCGTGGACAGATTTATAAAGGAGTGTGATTACTATGACAGCAACAAAGGAACGTATCATCGGTGCTGTATCCCTTATGAACGATAAAGAAGCCGAATTCTTCTGGAAGATGATCCAGAGCCGCTACATCATTGCTCCCAAGACCTGGGATGATATTGAGGAAGTAGAACCAGATGAAATTGATCTAATGCTATTGGACGAAATCCGCAAGAATCCTGAGTGTCACGAATTTGTTTCTCAGGAAGAACTGATGAAGGAACTTGAAATGAACTAATTTGTAAGAAAAAATTGCAGATACTTTACTTTTATAGTAATATACTTGTGAGAGAACCATATTGATTATGGTTGAAAGGCACTCATACAAGTATATTGCATGGGTGTCTTTTACTTTATATAAAAAATCGCCCCGGTGTTACCAGCACCAGAGCGATCTGTTGAATAATTTGCAGTATAAAGAAAACTGCTATAATCATTCCATAGCAAGATTATTATAGCACTTTTCTTTACACCTGCAAAGGTGTATTTTTTATACTCTTTTTTAGAAGAAAGGTGATGTTATGAAACTTCCAAATGGATTCGGTTCTGTATATAAGCTATCTGGCAGACGCCGGCGGCCATGGGTGGCAGCCAAAACCTTCGGATGGGAATTTGATGAGAAAGGACAAAAGGTTAAGCAGAAGCAACAGGCGATCGGATATTATGCTACCAGACAGGAAGCAATGACTGCTCTTGTACAATACAATGAAAATCCTTATGATCTGAATTTTAATAAGACAACTTTTTCGGAAGTGTACGAAAAATGGTCTGAAGAATATTTCCCCACACTCAGCAATGCTTCCAGCATACGTACAATCACTGCTGCCTACAAGTACTGCACTCCTCTTTATGATATGCGAATAAAAGATGTCCGAGTCGAACATCTTGAAGGAACCATTCATAGTGCAAACGTAGGATCCAGCACTAAGGGACGAATGAAGAGTCTGTTTAACCTTATGTATAAATGGGCTATGAAACATGAGCTTGTGGATAAAAACTATGCAGCCTTATGCGATGGTGTTAAAAGAGAACGTCCTACTATCGTCCGTATTCCTTTTTCTGAACAGGAAATTACAGCCCTTATGGAACATCCGGAAATACCATTCGCAGATATGATCCTAATCGGAATTTATTCCGGATGGCGTCCCCAGGAACTGGCAGTTCTGAAAGTTGCAGATGTGGATCTGGATAATATGACATACACCGGTGGACTGAAAACAGATGCCGGCCGTAACCGCCTGGTTCCAATTCATCCATTGGTTGCTGATCTGGTACGTAAGAATTACAATCAGGCAGTCGGTATGGGAAGCAAATATCTTTTCAATGATCCGGACGGTCAGCAGGGCACTTCCCTTACATATGACAAATATCGTGGACGTTTCAAGAAGGTTATGGCACGACTGGGAATGGATCACAAGCCCCACGACACCAGACACACTTTTATTACGAAAGCAAAAGAAGCAAATATGAATGAATATATACTTAAAATGATTGTCGGACATGAAATTGCAGATATCACAGAAAAGATATATACTCACCGAACTGTGGAAGATCTGAAAAGAGAAATGGAAAAGATAACAAAATGATTGGCGGCAGGCATTGTCCTGCTGCTTTTTTCGTGGTATGTTTGTTAGTTACTTGTCAGTTACGCCTGTCAGTTACCTGTTAGTTATTTGTTAGTTACCGCCATTTTTTCATATATTTTCATACTGTTTTGCAAGAAATCCAGACAGTAACAAAAATGCCGTAAACCCTTGAGTTTACGGCACTTTCAACGCTTTTACAATTTATATAATCAGAACTTGCCAGCCTTAGCAGCTTCCTCTACGGAAACAGCTACAGCAACAGTAGCACCAACCATCGGGTTGTTACCCATTCCGATAAGACCCATCATCTCAACGTGAGCCGGTACGGAAGAGGATCCAGCGAACTGTGCATCAGAGTGCATACGTCCCATAGTATCTGTCATACCGTAGGAAGCAGGACCTGCTGCCATGTTGTCTGGGTGAAGAGTACGTCCTGTACCACCGCCGGAAGCAACGGAGAAGTATTTTTTACCCTGCTCGATACATTCTTTCTTGTATGTACCTGCAACCGGATGCTGGAAACGAGTCGGGTTAGTGGAGTTACCAGTGATGGAAACACCAACGTTCTCGTGATGCATGATTGCAACACCTTCCTGAACATCATCTGCACCGTAGCATTTTACAGTAGCACGAAGTCCGTTTGAATATGGCTTCTCATAGATTACGTTTAATTTAGCTTCTTTGTAATCGTATTTTGTCTCAACAAATGTGAATCCGTTGATACGGGAAATGATCTGGGCAGCATCTTTTCCAAGTCCGTTCAGGATAACACGTAATGGTTTCTGACGTACTTTGTTTGCTTTCTCAGCGATACCGATAGCACCCTCAGCAGCTGCGAAAGACTCATGTCCTGCTAAGAAGCAGAAGCACTCTGTCTCTTCCTCAAGGAGCATTTTACCAAGATTTCCATGTCCAAGACCTACTTTTCTGTGGTCAGCAACAGATCCAGGAATACAGAAAGCCTGAAGTCCTTCTCCGATAGCTGCAGCAGCGTCAGCAGCTCTCTTGCAGCCTTTCTTGATTGCGATTGCAGCACCTACTGTGTAAGCCCATGCAGCATTCTCAAAGCAGATCGGCTGAATTTTCTTAACCTGGTCATATACATCAAGACCAGCGTCTTTTGTGATTTTCTCAGCTTCTTCGATAGAGCTGATTCCATAGCTATTTAATACAGAATTGATCTGAGCAATTCTTCTCTCATATCCTTCAAATAATGCCATTTCTGTTCGTCTCCTTTCGCTTGTGGCTTACTCTTTTCTTGGGTCAATAATCTTAACAGCATCAGCTACACGGCCATACTGACCTTTTGCCTTCTCCCATGCAGTGTTAGGATCATCACCTTTTTTGATAAAGTCAGTCATTTTTCCAAGAGAAACGAACTGATATCCGATTACTTCGTTGTCTTCGTCAAGAGCAATACCTGTTACATAGCCCTCTGCCATTTCCAGGTAACGAACTCCTTTTTCCTTGGTAGCGTACATTGTACCAACCTGGGAACGAAGGCCTTTACCAAGGTCCTCAAGACCTGCACCAACAGCAAGACCGTCATCAGAGAAAGCACTCTGAGTACGTCCGTAAACGATCTGAAGGAACAGTTCTCTCATTGCTGTATTGATTGCATCACAGACAAGGTCTGTATTTAATGCTTCAAGAATTGTCTTACCCTGAAGAACCTCTGCTGCCATAGCTGCAGAATGTGTCATACCGGAGCATCCGATTGTCTCAATAAGGGCTTCCTCGATTACACCATTCTTAACATTTAAGGACAGTTTACAGGCACCCTGCTGAGGAGCACACCAGCCTACACCATGTGTAAAACCAGAGATATCTTCAATTTTCTTTGCATGGACCCACTGGCCTTCTTCCGGGATCGGAGCTGGCTCATGTTTTGCGCCCTTAGCTACTGGGCACATGTTTTCAACTTCAGTAGTGTAAATCATTTTAAGACTCCTTTCAGTGTTGATTACTTAATCGTTGTTAAAGACCTAACAACCTAGTGTTATTTTCTCACAAAATCCTTCATTCGTCTAGTCATATTTTGCAAAATTTACGAAAAAATTGTCGGTACCATTTATTGAACTTGTCTTGTAGAAATTTTATTTTCATGATAAACTACATAAGAACATTCCGATCACAGCTGCCACCTGGAATTTTCATAGCAAAAAGCATCCGGAAATACTTTATATTCAAAACAGGAGGACTTACATAGATATGTCATCGCAAACCTCAACTTCTTTTATGCCCGAAAAACTGAGAATCCTAAGCGGAAGTGCCCTGAAGATGCTGGCTATGGCGATTATGCTGATCGACCATGCCGCTTCTTTCCTTCTGCGTCACTACCCGCCAGCCATTGCGCCCTGGTTTCAAATAGGCAGCACCACTTATTCCCTATACCGGGTAATGCGTGACGTGGGGCGTGCAGCTTTCCCTATTTTCTGTTTCCTGCTTGTGGAAGGATTTCTTCACACCCATAACCGCTTTAAATATGGAAGAAATCTTCTGATTTTCGCCTGTATTTCAGAAATTCCATGGAATTTTGCACAAAATGGCACTCTGCTGTATCCAGATAAGCAGAACGTTTTTTTCACCTTATTTCTGGGATATCTTGCATTCTGCCTGGTCGAACACTTTGAAAAAAATGCTTCCATGCAGCTTGTCTGCATGTTGTTGCTTCTTGCAGTCTCCTATTTTCTCAAAGCAGATTACGGATATAAAGGCTTTGTATTTCTCCTGATCATGTACTGGCTGCATCAGCACAAACCTGCACAGGCAGTTATTGGAAGCTGCTGGCTGATCTATGAATGGAAGGCTTGCTTTGCTTTTATTCCTTTGAATATGTACAATGAAAAACGGGGATTTATTCAGGGGAAATGGGTAAAATACCTCTTCTATGCTTTTTATCCGGTACATATTGCTATACTGACCGTAATCCGCAAGATGTGGTTTGGAATTTAGAACAGCTATGATATAAAAATCATTTATGGACATGTCCAGAAAAAACGGCTTGACAGAATTCATTTTCTGCCAAGCCATTTTATTATACTAGAGCCTGTTTGAAAAATCATTCCCGCAATCTGCACGCCCCACTTTGCGGGAGATTTCACCCGAATTCGGTTGCCGTAGCCCGCTACGGCGCCCTCATCCGGGCGAAATCTCCCACAAATTGTGACGCACATCTTGCAGAAAGCCTTTTTCAAACATGCTCTAATTCAAATAATAATAAACCATCGCAGAAATCCTTTGAATATTGGAAACAGCATCTGCTTCCTTTCCTGCATTCTCAGACATTACGCATAGAATATAATCCGTTCTGGCTCCATAAACAATTCCAATATCGTGCTGGCTTTTATCATTTTCACCAGTTTTATTCGCTACCTGAACAGATTCCTTGAGCCCGCCAGGAATCTTTGTTCTGGTATCCTGATTCAGAAGCAAAGACAGCATCTGGTCAGAATCCTCCGGACTTACACATTCTCTTCGGTAAATCTTCTCTAGTAAAGTGCCACAATCCTCCACAGAGGTCATATTACTGCTGCCAAGCCCTTCCGGATCTGTATTCGAAGGCGCAAGCGTATGAAGCACAGCTGTCTCTTTATAACCCTGTTCCCTAAGATACCTGTTAATTACACGTGCACCTGCATTGAATTGATTGGAAGCAGTCTGAAGCCTTACCATTTCATTAAAAGACTCATTGTCACTGTAGGTTACCATATTCTCCATAAGCCGAAACAGCTTGTCTGTCACAGTCTGACTAGCTGAATCTGCTTTCAGAAGCATCCCCTCAGCTATCCTGATTTTTTCCATATTTTCATAACTTGCAGCCATTGTAAATGCTTTTATCAGACTTGCAGAAGACATGGCTTTATCATTGATAGAGAACTTCTCTCCGCTCTTCAGATCTTTCACATAGACGCTCCAGTCCCCTTCCAAATTTTCCGTAAATTCCTTCACAGCTTTCTTCAGATTTTTGATCCCCGGATCCGTCAATTCCTTGATACTGCCATCTTTTTGGATTGTCAAGCCCTCTGGTGTAGTACCAGCTTCTTCCACTAATACGCCGTTTGATTCATCAAAATAATAATACCCGGAAAATCTCTTTTCTCCCACATTCATTTCCTGGATATAATAAATGCCACCTTCCTGACACACTCTTCCATTTCTGTCAACGTAATACCCGCCATCTAGTTTTATCTGTCCAATCTCTTCTTTTAGAATACAAACTCTTCCGGTACCGGAAAGCCTTCCAAGGTTATTTACCACATAAATCCCCGAAGTCCATCCTGCTTCCACAGTTCCATCTTCTGCTTTCGGGAGTGCTTCCTGTGAAATGGCTGTAAGATGTGCTTCAGAAGCTTTAAATTTTCCTGTCTCGTCGTGATAATAATATCCATTAAACACTGTTCCATCTACAACAAAATGGTCGAAATAATGTATAGCCTGAACGCAGTCTCCTGAACCATCTTCATTCAGACAGTAAAAGCCGTCACTTTTCAACATATATTTGCCATCACTGTTGGGAATAGGAAGTATCTTAGCTTCCTCTGTAACAGATGACAGGCTGCCGCCACTTTCTGATTCCGCCAATACAGTCAGAACTTCAGGCTTCCATAACAGGAGCCCGCTGTTGCTGCACCAAAATGCTGCCCCCAAAAGGACTGCCATTCCAGCTGCTTTATACAGCCATCTGGTTTTTTTGCCTTTTTTCATGTTATTCTCCTTTTAATAAGGGCAGTATAACCTGTTTCTGCTTTGTATGCAACATCTTTGTTTTCCATAACATTTTTACAGGCTCTGGAATGTGTTTGAAAAGACTTTCTGCAGGATGTACGTCACAATTTGTGAGAGATTTTGTCCGGAATACTCTCCCAAAATTTTTGCAGCTGTGCTTCCACATTTGACAATGTACACGTTTTCCTGTCATTCCACTCCACCGGAAAAAGATTGCTGTATTCTCTCTGTCGGAACCGTTCATCCAAAAGGAGAATAACACCATGATCCTCCCTTGTGCGGATTACTCTTCCAGCAGCCTGCAGAACCTTATTCATGCCAGGATACCTATAGGCGTAATCAAATCCATTTTCCCCATTTTCTGTGTAAAAAGAACGAAGAATTTCCCTCTCATTTCCCAACTGGGGCAATCCGGTTCCCACTAAAATGGCTCCAATCAGTTTTTCTCCCAGCAGATCAATTCCCTCTGAAAAAATACCACCCATAATGCAAAAAGCTACCAGTGATTCCTGATTCTGTTCAAATTCCTGAAGAAACTCTTCTCTTTCCTGTTCCTTCATAGAGCTGTTCTGACAGATACACTTCACCCAGTTTACAGAAAATTCTTCTTCGTAGACTGCATAAACCTCTTCCAACATTTTGTAAGAAGGAAAAAATACCATATAATTTCCCTTGCGCTGCCATACAGTCTTTGCTATATATTCCGCAATTTTATGATATTCCTCATATCCCCTGCGACTATATAAGGAACTTACATCGCCGGCATTTAAAATACAGCGGTTCTTCTGTGAAAACGGTGATTCCACGTAGATTCCATAATCGTCCTGCCTGTTGCTGAGCAATTTCCTGTAGTAGTTCATGGGCAGCAATGTGGCAGAAAAGAATACGGCACTGCGGCCTTTCTTCAGATATTCCCCCAGGTTCACTGCCGGATTTACACAGAACAGTTTCAAGCGAAACAGACCATCTTCTCCATTCTCAGCATAAACTACATAGTTCTCATCTATCAGTTCTGCAATATTCAGGAAATTACGAATATCAAAATAAAACTTCCTTACTTCATCTTCCAGTTCCACATCCTTATGTGCTTCCAGAAAAGCATCAAATTCTCCCTGAACCTTTAAAATCGTCATAGTTATGGAACCTGTGCCTGGGAGAACGAGGTAATTTCCACAGTCCACCTGTAGTTCTTTCAGCTGTTTATCCAGCTTTCCAAGGGAGCGGTAAAGCCGGGGTGCTCTTTCTTTCATAACTTTTCGAACCCGAACAGCATCTTCCCTGCAAATAGAAGCGCTGTACATCTCTCTTCCCCGTTCTGCCAGATTATGAGCTTCATCAATGAGAAAGACATAATCTCCACCTGCACCTTCCCCGAAAAAACGTTTTAAATGAACCGTAGGGTCAAACACATAATTATAATCACAAATTACAGCATCCACCCATAAAGACAGATCCAAACACATTTCAAAAGGACATACCTGCCATTTCTCTGCCTGCTCCCGTATAGTCTCCCTGTCATATCTGCTCTTCGTCGTCCACAGCTCATAGACAGCGTCATTGACCCTGTCGAAATGTCCCCTGGCGTAAGGACAATGTACCGGATCACATTTGGTTTCGTCCATAAAACACAGCTTCTCCTTGGCTGTAATGGTCACCACTTTGTATTTCATTCCCTTTTCCCGCAGCACCTCAAAAGCTTCCTGAGCCACTGTTCTTGTAATAGTCTTGGCTGTAAGATAAAAGATCGTCTCCCCTTTCCCTTCGCCAACAGCGCGAACTGCCGGAAAAATGGTAGACATGGTTTTTCCTACGCCGGTAGGTGCCTGAATAAAAATCTGACGACTGGCTCCAATTGCATGGTAAACACTGCTCACCATCTTTCTCTGACCTTCTCTGTAGAAAAATGGAAATTCCAGGCTCTGAAGAGAATGATTTCTCTCTTCCTTCCATTTTTTCTGATAACTGAGCCATTTATGATATTCATCCAGAAGTTTCTGGTACCATTCTTTCAGTTCCTCTATGGAGATCACCTCCCGGAACCTTTTCACCACTTCTGTCTCCAGATTGGCATATGTCATCTGGATTCCAATCTTCGACAAGCCTTCCTGAACACCGTAAATATAGCCATAACACATAGCCTGAGCCTTATGAACCTTCACAGGCTCTTCCATCTGTTCCACATTTCCATATATTCCTTTAATCTCATCGATCCAGACAACTTCATCTTCTGTAAAAATTCCATCTGCACGACCTTCTAACCGAATGTCCAGATCCTCATAGCTGCAATTCATCCGCAAAGCAACCTCTGCTCTGTAGTCTCCGCCCATTTGTTTCTGAAGCTTCCGATGCAGTCTGCTGCCCTTTAACATAGCATCTTTGTCTATAGTACCTCTTCGGTTATCAAGATCACCGCTTTGCAATATAAACTCCACAAGATTTCTTACTGATATTCGTGTTACCGGATTGTCCATTTCCAATTTACCGCCTTTTACTGGTCTGCTGCCTTCCAAACAAAGATACCTTATCTGTAAGCATTATAACACGAATTTTACTTATCGGCCTATCCTTTCACAGAAAACTCCGGCATATTACTCCGAAAATGCAAAGCAAGCATCTGCTTCTGAAGTTTCTCATTCCTCCTTGCTTCAATGGATATGCTATCACAAAATGTCTGCCACAGTTCCTCGTACTCTCCCATATCCCCTACGGCGCTCCCTGGCACCTGTATACGCACTTCTTTTCTCATGACGCACTCCTTCCCTTTCTCATGGCACAACGCCTTCTGCCTCTTCTCATCATAGATTACCCAGTTCTCATTGGGAAAGCGATTGGAAAAATGAAGAGCCATAAGAGACAGGATATCATTCCCCGGCTGGATCTTTGCCAACAGAAACCTTCCGCCAATCTCCCTGAAACGGACAAACCCAAAATAATGGTGATATTCCCGCTTCACGCAGAGTGCCATTTTCGCAACCCTGGATACATATGGATCTGCCAGTGCCTCCATTACACGTTTTTCGCATCTGCCTCCCCCAAAAGCCCGGTGCAGCACATAATAAATGGCAGTTCCCCTGTCTTCATCTGCTGAAGCTGCCGCCAGACAGATCTGTTCGTAAACCTCGCTTCCCAGTCTCATAAGAATCGTCCTCATAACCTTACCAGCCTTACTCTGATCTGTAGCAATCTCCCGATAAGAAGTGAACAATTCCATGCTTACAGGAAAACTGGTCTGAATGCTCACTTTACAACCGCCTGCACACTCTTTCCATCCATCATAGACAGCAGAAAAAATTCCCTCCATAGAGTCCTCACATACCAGGATTCTTTTCTCTTGATTCATATAGCTCCCACCTTTCTGTCCACATGATTCTTTGTATTTTCTGTATACAGTCTTCTGCTCCCCATCTCATCTCCAAAGAGGGATAATTGCTGAAATGCAGCTTCATTCCCATGCTTCCGACAGTTCTCTTCATCCAGAAGATTACGGGTAATATAAGATTCCTCCAACCTGGTATTGTACATCATGCGGCCATTACAGGTGATAAAATATAAGGCACGCTTCAGAACCACACCAATCCTCTTCAAATCTGCAAATTCCAGGGAATGGGTTCTCCTGGCCCCAATGATTCTTCTGGCAGAGGTATAACCGATTCCAGGTACACGAAGAAGTTCATAATAATCTGCCTGGTTGATCTCTACCGGAAAAAACTCCAGATGTGACACTGCCCAGTCTGCCTTGGGATCCAGAAGAAGGTTAAAATCCGGATGCTTCTCTGAAAGCAGTTCTGAAGCCCGAAAACCATAAAACCGCATAAGCCAGTCTGCCTGATAAAGTCGGTGTTCTCGAAGAAGAGGCGGACCTGATAAGGACATGAGCAGATCCTTATCTTCATTTACGGCGACAAAAGCCGAATAAAAAACTCTTTTTAATGCAAAGTTCTTATACAAAGATTCTGCTACTGACACGATCTGATAATCGCTCTCCCCCATAGCTCCAATAATCATCTGGGTACTTTGACCGGCTGGTACAAACTTAGGGGCATGACGGTACAGAACCAATTCCTCCTTATTCTGATCTCGCTGCTGCTGAATCTGCTTCATGGGGCGAAGAATGGTTTGCCTGCTCTTATGCGGTGCCAGTTTCCTAAGCCCGTCTGCAGTAGGAAGTTCCAGGTTCACGCTCATGCGATCTGCCAGATACCCCGCCCTGGCGATCAGTTCAGGAGCAGCACCTGGAATGGCTTTCAAATGAATATATCCCTGAAAATGATATTTATTACGAAGAAGATTTACTGTACAAAGCAGTTCTTCCATAGTCCTGTCTGGACTTTCCTTTACTCCGGAACTTAAAAACAGTCCTTCAATATAGTTCCTCCTATAAAATTCCATAGTCAGACGACACACTTCTTCTGGGGTAAAACTGGTACGCACCACATCATTGGAGGCTCTGTTTATACAGTATTTACAGTCAAATACACATTCATTTGTATAAAGGATCTTCAAAAGACTGATACATCTGCCATCCTGAGCAAAACTATGACAGATTCCGGCAGCAATGCTGTTTCCCATGCCCTTTCCATCTCCCTTTCGATCCACACCACTGGATGTGCAAGCCACATCATATTTCGCGGCATCCGATAAAATCTCCAGCTTCCGCTTCAATGTCATTGATTCCTGAATAATCATCCCGTAACAAAACTCCTTTTATGTAATCTGTGTTTCGCGTTCTTTATTATTCTCAATTTCAGAACGTTTGTTCTTGTTTTATTTTAGAACATATGTTCTGTTTTGTCAATATCATAAAACGGCACGAAATTTTTTCTATACAAAAAGAGCCCTAAATCAAAGATTAATTCTAACACTACCTTTGATTTACGGCTCTTATCTCATTCTTTTACTATTAAAGTTCCCAGCCGACAGCCAGATATGGTACATGCTTACATCAGCGAATTCATAAATACCAGACGTTCTGAACGTATGAGCAGATTTTCATATATGTGAATGCTGCCGACAGGTGACCTATCCACTCAATTTCAAATCTGTGTCAGCACAAAAATATCATAAATTGCTTTCACTGCATTTTCAAAATCACGGTTTTCCACACCGATAATAATATTCAGCTCACTGGAACCCTGGTCAATCATCTTGACATTTACATTTGCATGTGCAAGGGCAGAGAAAATTCTTCCGGCTGTACCGCGGGTGGATTTCATTCCACGTCCTACAACTGCGATCAGGGCAAGGTCAGATTCCATTTCCACAAAATCCGGCTGAACCAGGCGATGGATTCCCGCAATTACCTGCTGCTCCTTTTCTTCAAACTCATCCTGATGAACATATACTGTCATGGTATCGATACCAGATGGAACATGCTCAAAACTGATTCCCTGGTCTTCAAATACCTGAAGCACTCTTCTGCCAAATCCGATTTCACTGTTCATCATGGACTTCTCAATGTTGATAGAACAGAAACCTTTCTTTCCTGCAATACCGGTTATGGTATATTTCGGCTTGCGGCAGGTACTCTCCACAATAAAAGTTCCCTTATCCTCCGGACGGTTGGTGTTACGGATATTAATCGGAATTCCCTCTTTTCTTACAGGGAAAATAGCATCTTCATGAAGAACAGTAGCTCCCATGTAGGAAAGCTCACGAAGTTCACGGTATGTGATGGTCTCAATCACAGCCGGATTCTTTACAATTCTCGGGTCTGTTACAAGGAAACCGGATACATCAGTCCAGTTTTCATACATATCAGCCTTAATTGCCTTGGCAACCAGAGAACCTGTCACATCAGAACCACCTCTGGAAAAAGTGGTCACAGTTCCATCGTCCTTTGCACCATAGAAGCCCGGCACAACTGCATTCTCACATTTGGAAAGACGCTTGTTCAGAAGTTTGTCTGTCTTCTCTGAATCCAGATTTCCGTTTTTATCAAAACGGATTACTTCTGCTGCATCCACAAATTCATAACCAAGATAAGCAGCCATCACTTTGCCGTTCAGATATTCTCCACGGGAAGCGGCGTAATCCCTGCCAATCTGTGCTTTAAAATTCTCTTTGATCAACTGGAAATCCTCTTCCATGGAAAGAGCAAGGCCAAGCCCTTTAATAATCTCATAATAACGAGATTTGATTTCTTCTAAAACCTTTTCAAAATCACCGCCATTTGCAGCTGCGTCATAACAGCTGTAAAGAAGATCTGTTACCTTCGTGTCCCCGTCAAATCTCTTACCTGGTGCAGAAGGAACAACAAAACGTCTGCTCTCTTCACTTCTGATAATATCTCCGACTTTTTCAAACTGCTCCGCATTTGCAAGGGAGCTTCCACCAAATTTTACTACTTTTCTCATAATCCTTATGCTCCTCAAAAACTTTTTCTCCATTTTATGAAAAAATTCGACTTTTTGCAAGGGTTTTTTCGATTTAATTCGTGAAAGTGTTAAATACCTCCAATACCTGCAGCTGTTCTCCATCTACTTTAAAATGAATATCCCAGGATCCAAAAGACATTCCGTATTTTCTTTCAGGGTCTTTCTGATACCCAGGTCTTGGATCGTTTGCAAGGACAGCCAGAAGTGCTTCTCTTTTTTCCTCTGGAATCTTCTTCAAAAGCTTTTCCGGAAACTCTACTTTCAGCTTATGATCCTGAATCTGGTCGGTAAATCCGCCCGCTGCTTCCGGATGGCTGTCCACGTAAGCCAGATAGGGCTTTATATCATAAATAGGTGTTCCGTCCATAAGATCCGCTCCTGATACATGAAGCACCGGTCCATACTTTTCAGAAAACTCTACGCTCTCCAGCCTTACACTGGAAAGTCCTATGGGATTTGGACGAAAAGGAGACCTTGTAGCAAAAACGCCCATTCTGACGTTTCCCCCAAGTCTTGGAGGACGCACTGTAGGAGACCACTCCTTGCGGACAGCCTGTGAAAATTCCCAGATCAGCCAGATATGGGTATACTCTTCCAGCCCTCGAAATGCCTCATGGTTCCGATATTCCGGTTCAAAAATAATATCCGCCTTTAGTTCCTGTATTCTGCCACTCTGATGGGGAATTCCAAATTTCGTTGGAAAATCGCTTCTGATATGAGCAATTACTTTCATTTCCATTGTTTGTTATACCTTTATCAATCTTTATATGTGCTCTTCTAAACCCACAGATATGATCTATAAACAGCGAACCTTTATTCCTTATGTCCGCCGCTTTTTTCTTCCTCCTTGATTTCCCAGTGAAGCAGGAACGTAAGGGCTGCTCGAAGAGCAATAATTCCGGCTACAATTCCGATTTCTTTCCACTCACGTACCACTACAGTACGAAGAATCTCACTTCCCATTTTAAATTCCAGTCCCATAGCAAGTCCCCTCGCCAGATAGACACCAGTATCTCCGGCATGTTTCAGCCACTTGATAAATCCAGTAATTCCACTCCAGATAATAATGGCAACTCCAATAAACTCAAAAATTACAATGGCGAAACCAGCAATATTCTCCAGAACCCACTCCATAATTCCAGTTATGGTCGTCATCATAGGTACCTCCTTTTTCCTGCTGACAGGATACCTTTTCTTACAGAATATATTTTCATTGCTGCACAGCCTGTAAACAGCAACAGTTTCTTATTTTTGCTCCAGCCAGGTCACCACTTCTGTGTGATCTGTAAAACAAAACATTTCCACAGGCTGGATTTCTTTAACTATATAGTTTTTTCTCGTAAGGAAATTAAGGTCTCTTGCAAGTGTTTCCGGGTTACAGGAAATGTAAACAATTTTCTTCGGAGAGAGTTTTATTACGGAATTCAGGAATTTCTCGCTGCTGCCTGAGCGGGGAGGATCCATAAATACCACATCTGCCTTTTCACCAGCTTCTGCCATTGCCTCCATAAATTCACCGGCATCACCCTGGCGGAAAGATATGTTTACCACCTTATTCTCTCTTGCATTGATCCTTGCATCTCTGACTGCATCTTTATTCAGTTCCACTCCGACCACTTTTCTTGCCTTACCAGAAGCTACCAGACCGATAGTGCCAATTCCACAATATGCATCAATGACTTTTTCTTTCCCTGTCAGCCCTGCAAATTCCACAGCTTTTCCATAAAGAATTTCGGTCTGCACTGAATTTACCTGATAGAAGGATTTCGGTGAAATACGGAAGGATTTTCCACAAAGGGTATCACGGATAAATCCCTTACCATAAAGTACGATTTCCCGCTCGCCAAGAACCATGCTTGTATTTTTGTCATTAATATTTAATACCACAGTACTGATCTCTGGATGAACTTTTCTTAATGCCTTCACAAAGTTATTCTTGGATGGAAAAATAGGAGAGGCGACCACCAGTACTACCATTACCTCACCTGTAGAAAAGCCACGACGCACCAGTACATGGCGCAGAAGTCCATATCCGGTATCCTCATCATATGTTTTGATCTTAAAAGACTTCAGCATTCCCCGAATGGTACGGATGATTTCCTGACTCTTCTTATCCTCAATCAGACACTGTTCAATAGAAACCACTCTGTGGGTACCAGCCTCATAAATTCCAGAAATAATATTTCCCTTCCGGTCACGGTCAAATACAGCATGAACTTTATTCCGGTAAAAATAAGGATCTTTCATTCCAATTACCGGCTTCACATTCCCAAACTTCTTCAAAAGCCCCTGTACCTGATTTTGTTTCTTTTTAAGCTGTGCGGAATAAGGCACACCCTGATACTGGCACCCACCGCACTTTTTTGCGTATGGACAGACTGTCTGTGTTTTTTTCTCTTCCATAAATTCTCCCTTATCTTTATTTTGCTTTTCGTTCTTCATAATATCTGACTAGAGCGTGCTCTAGCTTCAGCGCCGCCAACGCACTAAAAGTGCCTACAAGGGCTCCAGCCAGCACATCTGTAGGATAGTGTACTCCCACGTACAATCGGGACAAAGCGATCAGTACTGCCAGGACCATGGCTGCTTTTCCCCATTTTCCAGGAAAGGCTTTATAATATACGCCTGCACAGGCAAAAGATGCGCAGGTATGACCTGATGGAAAAGAATAGTCCTTCAGCCTGGCAACCAGAGGCACAAGTCCCTCCACAGAATCATAAGGTCTTATACGCGCTACCAGATCCTTAAGGCATAAATTCGTAACCACTGCCCCTATAGCTAGTGCCAGAAGTGCGGTTACACCTGCCTTTCTTGTCTTCTTTGGAAAAAGAAAAAGCAGCCCCAAAACAATCCAGAACCAGCCTCCGTCTCCTAGAAAGGTAATTCCCTTCCACAGCCAGGTAAACAGATCACTTCTTAAATACTGCTGTATAAAAAGCAGAATCTGTGCATCAATATTATGTATCCATTCAAGCAATTCCACTTATCCTCCACCCGCTTTCAATTCTGATTGCTATCTATATACTTCTGTAATTTATTTTTATAATGGTTCAGCAGACAGTGTGTAACTGCAAAGGAACCCAACAGCTGCTTTTATTTCGTTATTATAGCGTAAAAGACGGTTCGTGTGGTGCGAACCGTCTTAATTCTTTTTAATTCTTATTCACCTGCGTGATACAGGATCTGCTGAAGATATTGCCGATTCTGCTCAAGATCAGGAACCAGAACCTGCATGCCGTCAATCGTCTGAGGTGTGTAGGCTCCATCCTCCGGAATCCGGTATGATGCAATTTCATCTGTACCGATGTTCATCACATCCATGGCATATCCGGTTATATCCCACAAAGAAAGATCCGTAGTAACCATTGGAAGAACATCCTTAACCAGACCTGCAATATCAAAAACTCCCAGATCTTTTATCTTGGCAAAAGCAGCCATAAGTACTTCCTGCTGCCGCTCTGTTCTCCGATAATCGGAATTTCCAATAGAACGGTTGCGTGCATGGATAAGTGCCTGTTCTCCATCCAGATGGTTCATTCCTTCCTGAAGATTCCAGTCGCTTCGAAGAGGCTGAGGGTAAAGAACACTCTGATCTCGTCCGCAGATATAATCTGCTTCCGCCTGAGTCAGCTCCAGATCTATTCCTCCAACCTTGTCAACCAGAACCTGGAAAACTTCAAAATCCACTTCCACATTTCCATCTATCTTTACTCCGAAATTTTCTTCCAGAGTCGCATCCAAAAGCTCCATTCCTCCATATGCGTAAGCCGCATTAATACGAGTAGTCGAATATCCAGGAATGGCAACATAAAGATCTCTCATAAAAGAGGTCAGGCTTACAGTACCCTGATCCTTGTCCAATGTAGCAAGAATCATGGAATCGGAACGCTGACGGGACTCTCCCTCTCTTTTGTCCTGTCCGATCAGCAAAATACTCTTGATATTGCTGGTGGCCGCTTCAGCATCCGTATTCTCTGCCTTTACTGTATATGCAAACGCCGTACTCACAGCCGGGCTTTCCAGAAACAGCACCGCGCCAAGGCAGATAAGGGTCTTCTTCCATATGGTAGATCTCATATATTTGCTCCTATGTACATGTGCATGGTCAAAAAGGAATCTTTCTGCCGGTTCTTTCATAACCAGCAGTCGCTATTGATTACTGTTCACTCCGTTCACAGTAATCATTATTTTACTACAATTGTCAGAACAGCTCCGTTTGAAGCATTGCCATTGGAGTCAACAACATAATAAGTCAGTTCATAAGTACCCGGAGTATTCACATCAACGGTTCCAGTGATCTGAATCTTACGATAAAGATCACTTGTTGAATCTTTATCGTCTTGAATGTCTTTGACATAACTCAGTCTGTCAATCTGTGTTCCCTTGGCAATTTCAACGTAGTAAGTATTCAAATAAAAACGCGGATCCTGAGGGTTCAGCTGGTCAATCTTTTCTTCTTCCCTTTCCTGCGCTTTTTCTTCTTCTGTCATTTCTGGTTCTTCTTCATCTTCTGAATCAGTCTCATTTTCATCCTGCAGGGCTTCATCCGTTTCTGCATCTGTATCTGTATTGTCAGAAGAAGTTTTGGTTTCTGAAGTAAATCCCATAAGATTTCCCTCGGAAGTCATATGATAAGTTACCTTTGTTACATTGTTACTGTTATCTTTTGCAACATAAACAACTGTAACTTCATCCCCTTTTTCATTTGGATAAACATTCTCAACTGTCAGGCTGGCTGAAACATCTCCATCTCTCTTGTCAACAGCTTTTACCCCTTCCAGAAGATCTTCCGTTGTCATATCCGCAGTGTAGCTGTTTTTCTTGCTCTCTGCAATGGTAATTTCCGGTCCCTTGCGATCCTGTCTCATATACAGCCATCCCAGGATTCCGGTCGCTCCTATTGCCACTGCCGCCATTAAAACAATCAACCATTTACGCATATCTGCAGCTCCTTATACTCAATTTCATCAGCGACGTTTTCTTGATTTCTGTTTCTTGGATCTGCTTTCTTTCTCTGAATATGGAATGCTTCCCAGAACAGAAAGTCCAAGATAACGCTCTACATCTTCCTCAACCTTGATCGTATCATTTGTAAGATAAATGATGATCACAATCGCCATTGCAATGATAACACCTAAAAGTCCACCGATCACACCATTCTTCGCAAGGCTTGGGCTGGCTTTTTCACTTGGGATGTTTGCGCTGTCAACTACGTTAACCGCCTCAATATCCATAACTGACTGAATGTGCTCTGCTGCCATATCACGGATAGCATTGGCCATCTCGCTTGCTGTATATGGATCTTCATCAGATACTATGATCGTTACAATACGGCTGTCTGTAGAAGTATCTACCGTCAGTTTGCCAAGCAGCTGCTGATAGGTAATATTAAGATTCAGCTGTGCAATTACACCTTCAAGAACTGTACGGCTCTTAATAAGTTCCGCATAGTCCTTAGTCAGCTGTGTACTAGTCTGCATATCAGCACTGGTCAGTGTATTGCTGTCCTGTTTATTCAGCACCATGATCTTCGTGGTAGATTCATACTGTGGAGTGATAAAAAGCATTGTTCCGATAATGGAAATCACACCCAGAATGATACCGGAAAGAATAATCACTCCCAGCCTGCTAAGAATCAGGTGAAAAATCTCACCTAAATCGATTTCAATTTCATCGTTATTATTTGTAACCTGATTTTCCATTCTTCTTCTCCGTTACCCTGTAATTTTCTTTACTTTTTCTAAACAGATACATCGTTTCCAACGACATCCCATATATAAAAGTCAAAATCTCTCGTTATTTATAATGCACTCCGGATTGCTGATAAAAATCATATCCGCGTAATCCGTACCCATCATTTTTTCAATTTTGTCGTAACATTTGCCAATGTGAGGCGTTCGTCTGGCCAGATCATGACCGTCAGACCCCACAAAATCCAACATTTCTTCTTTAATTACTTTCTTGCAGAAACGCTTGATCATAAAGCCATCCTCACCAATAATACTGTCCGCATTCATCTGAATATAGGCACCCATATCCCTGAGTTCATCAATAAAATCCAGACCGCTTTTTACTACCGAATGATAGCGTTCTACGTGTGCAATAATAGGATAATACCCTTTCCGGATCAATGCCTGCACTCGTTCCCTGATATAGGACTTTTCGTCTGAAGTCCGAAACTCCGTTAACACATAACGGGAACCTGACATGGTAAGTCTTTCACCTTTTTTCAGACAGTCTGTCATATCCATACTGGAATGAAGCTCGCAGCCCAGATACATCTGAATACCGTCTTCTCCAATCTCAGCGGCAGCCTTCCTCACACGAAGGAACTGCTTCTTAACCTGTTCCAGAGACGGCTCAAACATATCATATCGAAAATGCGGAGTGGCAATAATGTTGCGGACACCATCATCATATTCCTTCTGGAGCATGCGTACAGATGTCTTGAGATCCTTCGCTCCATCATCAACTCCCGGAACAATATGACAGTGAATATCATAAATACCTTTCATTCGCTTCGCCCATTTCCAATCTTTTCATATAACAATCTCGAATAATGACGGATCAATATTTTCCGTATTCTCCGTACTTGCCATATTTGCCATATTTACCATACTTACCGTATTTACCATATTCCTTAGTATCTACCTTGTTCAAAATCGCACCGATGATCGGACAGTTGGTCTTCTCCAGCTGCCCCTTGATCTCCTGTACAAAATGGTAGCTGATACTGCCGGATTCGATTACAATGACAGTTCCATCGCAGGAATCCGCCACAACTGCACAGTCGATTACTCGTCCAAGAGGCGGTGTATCTATGATAATGTAATCATATACATCTCTTACAACACGGATCATGTCTTTAAACTGTCTGCTTCCTAAAAGCTCTGCCGGGTTCGGCGGTACAACACCGGAAAAAATAATGTGAAACTTGGGAAGATTGGTTGCGCAGATAACGTCCTGCAGTTTCGCCTGCTTGGACAGGTAGTGGGTCAGTCCCTTCACTTCTTCCTCAACCTGTACACGTCCCATAAGTACGGATTTACGAAGGTCTGCATCAATCAAAAGTACAGATTTACCACTCTCTGCAAGGGAAGCTGCAAGATGGAAAGTTACATTACTCTTTCCTTCATTCGGGGTACAGCTTGTAAATGCAATCACCTTTTTGTCGGCACCGCAAAATTGAATGTTTGTACGAAGTGCCTTATAAGCCTCATCCATGGATGAATCAGCTTTCCAGTCGCTAATTTTTACTTTTACCATAATTTTGTTTTCACCTTATCTATTTGTTCTCCTGTAAATCTGCCATATTTTCCTTCTAATTTCCCATAATTCACGTCATGGCAGTGTCTGCCTAAATATTATACACTAGAAGTACCGCATTGGCTAGTACATTTTCGAACTAAATATGCACAATTTTTCACAAAATTTTCATATTATTCTTGATTCCCTTCCTGAATCCCTTCTATACCCTGAACGGATGATCCCTCTTCCAAAAGATAAACTTCTACATCAAATACACCGCTGTTCAATGCTTCCGCATGGCTTCCCATATAAATATCAATGCGGTTGTTCTTAATGGCGCCGCCGCAGTCTTCTGCCACATAGACCTGTCCATTGATAACTACTTTAGAACCGTAAGGAATTACAGTTGGATCTACTGCAATAGTACGGTTCGTGGTAGCTGTCACACCTGTGGATGTGATTCCGTTTGCCCACGGACCGCAGCAAATGCTGCACTGGCAGTAATGGGTAATATGGAAAACACCAAGTGGACGAAGGCTGCTGTCTGCGGAAACCATAATCGGCTGTCCTTCAAGAACACCTGCATTTCCCCCTGTCTGGGTAACACCTTCTACTGCTTCTGCAAATACGCCCTCTCCTGTACTTTTATGTATAATTCCTGCTTCTACAGTTCCATCTGAGGTTGCATCTGAAGCTACCTGATTCTTATCTTCATACCCCTCCAAAACAGAGGTTGGGATATATCCCACCTGTTCTTCTCCATTATCATCCTCAAATAGAATCCTGCTCCAGATATCATCAATAGTACCTGTACGGCTGATTTCATCTTCTTCCAGCACTTCACCGATCACAGAACCCTCTTTTCTGCCAGGATAATCTAATACATCTGTATCTGCCGCTACTGTGACAGTATCCTGGACTTCCGTAATCTCGTCCTCGATTTTCCCGGAATCCTTTTTTTCGATAGCTTCTTCTAAAACTGTTTCTTCTTTATTATCAGTATTTTCCTGTGCTGTACCTGAAATGGCCGGACCGGCTATTTCCGCTCCAAGCGCAGAAACAGGCATACATGCGGAAACACATACTGCCATAACCAGAAATCTTTTTTTCATAAATTTATATCTCCTGATCTGTTCAATTTTCCCCTCTACTCTTTGTTTATCATAGCACAGCTATTTTCTTATTTCAAATCCCATCAGGCTTTTTAGAAATTTTTCACATTTATTATTGTAGCTTTTTTATTTTTTCATTAAAAAAAACATTATTTCATTTTTTTCAAAAAAACATTTGACAAAATAGATTTTATACTGTATTATATGTTTTGTCGCTGAGGAAAACAGTTGACAGCAATAAATGCGATAGTGGCGTAGTTGGTAACGCGCGACCTTGCCAAGGTCGAGACCGCGGGTTCGAGCCCCGTCTATCGCTCTGAGGCTCCGATTTAGTCGGAGCTTTTTTGTGTCTGAATCCGCCTTACAAAGCGGTCACTGTCTCTTGTATACTTCATAAGAAAATCCCGCTTATTCTTTCGGAAATAATTTATAAAGGACATCTTATTTTAAATAAAAAAGCCTTGTACAATTTGCTTTTCTATCTGAAGATTCTCTATTGACTCATCTTTCAATAAGAATTTTCAGTTCTTTGCACTTTGTACAAGACCTTTTATTACTTCATTTTATTATTCTGTCAGAATCCAATATTTTTTCTTAAAACGTGTTTGAAAAAACTTTCCGCAAGATGTGCGTCTCAATTGCAGGAATGATTTTTCAACCACGATTTAGTGATGGAATAATCTAATTCCGGTAAATGCCATTGCTATATTGTATTTATTGCAGGTATCGATTACGTCTGCATCTCTCACAGAACCGCCTGGCTGTGCAATATATTTCACGCCACTTTTGTAAGCTCGCTCAATATTGTCGCTGAATGGAAAGAACGCATCAGATCCTAATGTTACATCTGTCATCTGATCCAGCCATGCTCTCTTCTCTTCCTTTGTGAAAACTGCAGGTTTCTCTGTGAATGTCTTTTCCCAGTTTCCATCCGCCAGAACATCCATATACTCATCACCAATATAAACGTCGATAGCATTGTCGCGCTCAGCTCTTGAAATACTTTCCTTAAATGGAAGATTCAATACTTTCTGGCTTTGGCGAAGGAACCAGTTATCTGCTTTCTGTCCTGCAAGACGTGTACAGTGAACTCTTGACTGCTGTCCTGCACCAACTCCGATTGCCTGTCCGTCTTTTACATAGCATACGGAATTGGACTGGGTGTATTTCAGAATGATCAGAGAAACTTTCATATCACGCTTTGCTTCCTCAGATAATTCTTTATTCTCAGTTACGATGTTGGAAATCAGCTCATCATCAATTGCAAGCTCCTGTCTTCCCTGCTCAAAAGTAACGCCGAACACCTGCTTATGCTCTAATGGAGCCGGTACATATTCCGGATCGATCTGAATTACATTGTAGTTGCCTTTTTTCTTCTGTTTCAGGACCTCAAGTGCCTCCTCTGTATAACCAGGAGCGATCACACCGTCGGAAACTTCTCTCTTGATCAGAAGTGCTGTGTCTTTGTCACATACATCAGAAAGGGAAATAAAATCACCGAAGGAAGACATTCTGTCTGCGCCTCTTGCACGGGCATATGCACATGCAAGCGGTGAAAAATTCTGCCAGTCCATATCCTCTACCCAGTAGATTTTTGCAAGCGTCTCTGTGAGCGGAAGACCAATGGAAGCACCTGCCGGGGAAACATGTTTAAAAGAAGTAGCTGCGGGAAGCCCGGTTGCCTTTTTCAGATCACGCACCAGCTGCCAGCCGTTAAAGGCATCCAGAAAGTTAATATATCCAGGTTTTCCGGAAAGTACTTTAATTGGCAGTTCACTCCCATCTTCCATGTATATTTTAGATGGTTTCTGATTTGGGTTACAGCCGTATTTTAATTCTAACTCTTTCATGGTTATCTCCTCCATTTTATCTTTTAAGGTAACGATTCAGTAGGTACTATTCCGTGAGGCATTCCGTTTTTTGAATATAATTTACCAAAAACGGAATGCTTTATTTTCAGTGATTCTTGTTGATAATTTTTGATTCATATTTACCAGTCTCGATATCAATGTATCTCACAAAAAGTGAAACCTTATTGTCTTCATTCAGGCTCGCCCACAACATATCTGCAAACTCATCCATGTTATCCGGAATCTGAACAAGCTTCGGCTCACCCTCAAAGCTTGGCAGCGGGTTTCCATCACATTTATAAGTATGGATAAAATGTCCCTCACCGGCCTTTGCATTCTGATATGCAAAAGTGTAACGGTTGCAGGAGGAAGGATCTCCATTATTGCTCTTTAAAATGGACATTGCATAACTGTAAGAGCCGTTCTCCACATGCATAATTCCGGAAATACGTGGTGTATAGTTTGGTGCATCTGGCTCAAACTCTCTGGAACGTAAAGACTGCTCGAAAGTGAGCTGATGATCCATTCCTTCGTAAATAGTGTCTGTCTGGTCACCGTTTGTCACAATTGTTTTATTTCCAAGTACGCGGACAGGTGCATAAATGATCAGGCTTGGATCTACCAGTTTGGAAGGGTCAAATGCCTGTGTGCGGATTCCCTCGCCATCCTCCACAAATACACGGTTGCGGCTGTTTTCACTTCTTCCCATAATAAAGTAAGCAGTAACTGCCTTCGTTCCATCAGCGCTGCGGCCAATGATGATTCCTCGTCCCGGGTAAGAATTTTCCTTCAGTTCTTTGTCCAATGCTATCATTTCCATGCAGATGTTCTCCTTTCGAAATTTACATGAGTATATTACCGCAGCCACCAGATTTTCATCAATAGTGTAAATGTTGACTGCGTGTATAAAAAAACGCCTGGGAAGCCTCTCTTCCAGGCTGCCCAGGCGGTCGACACAATGATATTACTGCACTCCCTGTGGGTATTCCCACGATCCGCCAGTCATGCAGTTCTTTTTTATACTACAATATTTTTTTCGTTATTTCAAGATGGGAAATCTTTTTCTTTTATGTACAATTTTTTTGTGGTTACTGGTCACGGAGTGACCAGTAACACGCTTCGCGATGCACAGAAATCATGCATTCGCATGATTTCGCGCTGAAATTCTCGGGTTTTCTGTGAACTTTGTTCACAAAAAACACCTCGCGGAACGTTACCAATGAACAGTAACTTTTTGTGGTTACTGGTCGCAATGCCTGCATGAGCAAATTTATGGATATAATCCGTACTCTCTTCTCAGGAAATCCCCATCAAGCCCTGATCTATTGTGATCTGTGCACTGATATCCGCCTTCATCTGCTCCCAGGCATCCGGATGATCCACATAATACTTGGGGCATTCCTTGCCTGTCACATCATAATGCCGGATCACCTGCTCTGAGGTCAGCCCAAATCGGGCGCACAGCCATGCAGCCAGCTTTACCACAGAATCATAAGTTTCCTGTTCAAAAACGCCGGTATCATCTTTATGACAGCACTCAATGGAAATACTGTCCACATTCCTTGAGTTAGTCGCATAAGACATCTCCGAGGTAGGAATACACTGGATCACTTCACCCTCCAGTCCTACTACAAAATGGCTGCTTACTTTCGCCTCATGAGAAATGGAAAGATTCTCAAAATAATCCCTGTTATTCTGGGCTGTGGCACCGGGATTGGCTGTATAATGGATTGCTATGTAATCAGCTCCATTCAGGGGCAGCTGAGGCCTGGAATACTCATTTGGAGTCAATAATTGTACATCTATGTAGGGAGCACCCTGGGACATCCATTCTTCCGGTCCATAATTCGTATGATCATTCGTTTTCTGGGATGTCTCTGCACTTTCCTCCTGCTTCTGTCCTTTCCTTACCATCAGAATAACCACTCCTGTCACAACCAGAAGCAAAAGAAGCACCAGTAATGCCAGACGCTGATTTCTCTGACGGATTCTGCCGCCCTTATCTGTTTTTTCTCTTTTGTTAAAAGAAGGCCGCCTTGAAAAAGACGGCCTTGCAGATTTTCTTTTCATTATTTGTCATCCACACTGTAGTTCGGTGCTTCTTTTGTAATGTGAATGTCATGTGGGTGAGACTCTTTCAGGGAAGCAGCAGAAATCTTCACGAATTTACCATTCTGTTTCAGTGCTTCAATATTCTCAGCTCCACAGTATCCCATACCGGAGCGAAGTCCTCCGATCAGCTGGAATACAGTGTCCTCAAGGTGTCCCTTGTATGCAACACGTCCTTCCACACCTTCCGGAACAAGCTTCTTGGCATTCTCCTGGAAGTAACGGTCCTTGCTGCCATTCTCCATAGCTGCAATGGATCCCATTCCACGGTATACTTTATATTTTCTTCCCTGATATAACTCGAAAGTTCCCGGGCTCTCATCGCATCCGGCGAACATGCTTCCCATCATACAAACGTTTGCACCAGCTGCGATTGCCTTGGTAACATCGCCTGAATACTTGATACCACCGTCTGCAATAATCGGAATACCATATCTCTTGGCAACCTCATAGCAATCCATGACTGCTGTGATCTGCGGTACACCGATACCTGCAACGACACGGGTCGTACAGATAGAACCAGGTCCGATTCCGACCTTAACTGCATCTACACCAGCATCGATCAGAGCCTTGGTAGCGGCTCCTGTGGCAACGTTTCCTGCGATAACCTGCAGCTCCGGATATGCAGCCTTGATCTCTCGTACAGCACGGAGGATATTCTCAGAATGACCATGAGCAGAATCAACAACGATGACATCAACATTTGCCTTCACAAGTGCGTCTACACGGGCAAGCACGTTGGCGGTAATACCAACAGCAGCCCCACAGAGAAGACGTCCCTGTTCATCTTTGGCAGCCAGAGGATATTTGATCTGTTTCTCAATATCCTTGATGGTGATAAGTCCTTTTAAGTTAAAATCATCATCTACAATGGGTAATTTCTCTTTACGGGATTTCGCAAGGATCTCTTTCGCCTCTTCCAGTGTAATACCTTCTTTGGCTGTGATCAGTCCCTCAGATGTCATGGACTCTTTGATCTTCTTGCTGAAATCTGTCTCAAACTTCAGATCACGGTTGGTAATAATACCTACCAGCTTCTTGCCTTCTGTGATCGGGACACCGGAAATACGGAATTTCGCCATTAAGTCATTGGCATCCTTCAATGTATGTTCCGGAGATAAGAAAAATGGATCTGTGATAACACCATTCTCAGAACGCTTAACCTTGTCCACCTCTTCTGCCTGCGCCTCGATAGACATGTTCTTGTGAATGATACCGATACCTCCCTGACGTGCCATGGCAATCGCCATATTGTACTCAGTAACGGTGTCCATTCCTGCACTCATCATGGGAATGTTCAGTTTAATCTTCTTTGTAAGGTAAGTTGAAACGTCAACTTGATTCGGGATTACTTTGGAGTACGCCGGAACTAAAAGGACGTCGTCGAAAGTAATGCCTTCACCAATGATAGTACCCATTGCTTTTCCTCCCTTGTCTTATTGTGTCTTTGGTTTGTAGATTAGTGTAGCAAAAAACTAAAAGTGTGTCAATCTAGTAAATTAATCTAAAAATACTTTGCTCGGAGCAGTATTTCTCATGGTTTTTGCCAATATTTCATCTGGCTCGATAATTACTTTGCAGGTGTCTGCGCCATCGCGGCAGACAATTGCAAAACGCTTATGTTCCGGATTTCCGGAGGAAAAATCCTGTACCTTCAGCTTCTGGTTGCTGTTGTAATAGTCCATTCTGTGTGAATTAAGGGGTGCCATAATATCACATTCTGTGATGTTCAGGCTTTTTACTCTTTTTCGCTTGGACTTTGCCATGATCTTGTCAATGTCAAGTTCTCCGTTTACAAACAAGTACTCAAATTCCAGATCAGTTCCTGGAAAAATAAAAAGATAGGCACAGACTCCCAGTACAATTGCCGCGATCAGAAGCGGGGGCATAATAAACAGTCCTGCGAGTACCAGAAGCACGATCAGTGCAATGATACTGCCTTTTACCAGCCTGTCCTTTGCGGTCCGCTCTTTTTTTACAAGCAGCTCGGAATACAAATCGCTCATATTACAATTCTCCTTTGTTTTTTTTGCCAGCCGGCATGTTGTTCTAAGTATAACACACAAAAGTTTTCCTGTGAACATTGTTCCTGATAAAACGCGGAATATTGCCAGTACACAGTTACTGTTCACTCCGTTCACAGTAACGCGCTTCGCGATGCACAGAAATCATGCATTCGCATGATTTCGCGCCGCAATTCTCGGGTTTTCTGTGAACTTTGTTCACAAAAAACGCCTCGCGGAACGTTACCAGTGAACAGTAACAGTACACAGTTACTGTAAAAAATGACTTTTATTGAATGCAAAAGGGCCAGCGTCTTTGACACCGACCCTTTTGAGTTCTGAATTATACCTTCAAAAATCCTTTCATGGATTTTCCGTTCTGTTTTCCGCTGCCGGAAATTACATCATTCCCATACCCTGACCGCCAGCTGGCATTGCCGGAGTATCTTCTTTGATATTTGCAACAACAGACTCAGTTGTAAGCAGAGTAGAAGCAACACTTGTTGCGTTCTGAAGAGCACTTCTTGTAACCTTTGCAGGATCAAGGATTCCCTCGTCTACCATGTTTACATATTTCTCGTTCAGAGCATCAAAACCAACACCTGGCTCAGACTCTCTTACTTTGTTGATGATAACTGCACCTTCAAGACCTGCATTAGCAGCAATACGGAACAGCGGAGCTTCCAGTGCTTTCAGGATGATGTTTGCACCAGTCTTCTCATCTCCCTCAAGATCTGCCGCAAGTTTTGCAACCTCTTTGGAAGCGTGGATATATGCAGAACCGCCTCCTGCAATGATTCCTTCTTCTACTGCTGCTCTTGTAGCTGCAAGAGCATCTTCCATACGAAGTTTTGCTTCTTTCATCTCAGTCTCAGTAGCTGCACCAACACGAACCACTGCTACACCGCCTGCAAGTTTTGCAAGTCTTTCCTGAAGCTTCTCTCTGTCGAAATCAGATTTTGTCTCCTCAATCTGAGCACGGATCTGGGCAACACGATTGGCAATTGCTTCTTTATCTCCCATACCATCGACAATAACAGTATTCTCTTTTGCAACTTTAACAGATTTTGCACGTCCTAACTGAGCCATTGTAGCATCTTTCAGTTCAAGACCTACCTCGTCAGAAATTACAGTACCACCTGTCAGAATTGCGATATCCTGAAGCATTTCTTTTCTTCTGTCACCATAGCCAGGAGCTTTTACAGCTACTACCTGGAAGGTTCCTCTTAATTTGTTTACGATCAGAGTGGTAAGAGCCTCACCCTCAACATCTTCAGCGATGATAAGAAGTTTTGCTCCAGCCTGTACGATCTGCTCCAGCAGCGGAAGAACTTCCTGAATGTTGGAGATTTTCTTGTCTGTGATCAGAATATATGGATCCTCAAGGTTTGCTTCCATCTTCTCCATATCAGTGGACATGTATGCGGAAATATATCCACGGTCAAACTGCATACCTTCTACAAGGTCAAGCTCTGTGTGCATGGTCTTGGACTCTTCTACAGTAATAACACCGTCGTTGGAAACTTTTTCCATTGCATTTGCAACAAGCTCTCCGACTTCTTTATCTCCGGCGGAAATAGATGCAACGTTTGCGATCTGTTTCTTTCCGCTTACTTTCTGGCTCATGTTCTTAATTGCTTCTACAGCAGCATCTGTAGCTTTCTTCATACCGCGTCTCATAACGATCGGGTTAGCACCTGCTGCCAGATTCTTCATTCCTTCATGAACCATTGCCTGGGCAAGTACAGTAGCAGTTGTAGTACCATCACCAGCTACATCGTTTGTCTTGGATGCAACTTCCTTGATCAGCTGAGCGCCCATGTTCTCGAAAGCATCCTCAAGCTCGATCTCTTTTGCGATTGTAACACCATCGTTTGTGATAAGCGGAGCACCGAACTGTTTATCAAGTACTACGTTTCTTCCTTTCGGACCAAGTGTTACTCTTACGGTATCAGCAAGTTTATTTACACCAGCCTCTAATGCTGTTCTGGCTTCTGCGCCATATTTAATCTCTTTTGCCATAATGAATCATCCTCCTGATTTCAAGTTATTTATAAGGTTATGTCTTATTTCACAATTGCAAGAATATCGCTCTGTTTTACGATGATATACTCTTCACCGTCAAGCTTAACCTCTGTTCCTGAATATTTGGAATAGATAACCTTGTCGCCTACAGTAACTTCCATTTTCACTTCTTTCCCGTCAACGACTCCGCCAGGTCCTACAGCGATTACCTCTGCCTGCTGTGGTTTCTCCTGTGCCTGTCCCGGAAGAACGATACCGGATTTTGTTGTCTCTTCTGCTTCTAACTGTTTTAATACAACTCTGTCGCCTAATGGAACTAATTTCATGATCTATGTCCTCCTTTAGAATTGTTTCCCTTTTTCTTACTAGCACTCATTATTGCTGAGTGCTAATCACTGTTCATTATATTATTGAATTATCGTTATTTGTGCAACTCTTTTCATAGTTACATTTTCAAGTATATTCTTTTTTATTCTCTTTTATGCTCTTTTTTTCTCTTGTTTTCTCACTTTAAAAATTTTCTAATTTTTTTGTTTCGCCGCTTTTGAAGCCTGACCGGTAAAACTTTTTGGTGTAATAGTGAATTCCAATGAAATTTCCTGTTACACACAAAAAAAGAACTGCCCTCCAGAGCGTGTTTGAAAAATCATTCCCGCAATCTGCATTTCACAATTTGCAGAAAGCCTTTTTCAAACACGTTCGAAGGAAAACAGTTCTTCTGTACACTTGTTTATTATTTATTGAATTCACTCAGGCCTTTTTATTTCTCTGGGCCTTAATCTCTTCCAATTCATCAAAGATCACTTCATTGAGAACCTTGATATAGGTTCCCTTCATACCGGATGACCGGGACTCAATAACGCCTGCGCTCTCGAACTTGCGGAGTGCATTTACGATTACTGATCTGGTAATACCTACTCTGTCTGCAATCTTGCTGGCAACAAGAATTCCCTCATCTCCGTCAAGCTCATCAAAAATGTGGATGATAGCTTCCAGTTCAGAGAAAGAAAGTGTGTTAAAAGCAGATTTTACAACCTGTTTCTTTCGGTCTTCCTCAGCATTCTCTTCATGTACAGCCCGCATCATCTCAAGACCTACAACTGTAGTGCCGTATTCACTGACAATAATATCCTCAATATCATATGGACGATCCTTGCGGTACATAAACACCGTTCCAAGACGTTCTCCTGCAATATCAATAGGATTGATGATTCCCTGATAGCTGCTGGAAACATGCTCAAAGCCAAGTGTCTGAAGATTCACGTTCTCTTTGGTAGATAATACCCCTAAAAAACGCTCATTCAGCAGAGGGTCAACATGACCGCCCACCTCATCAGCTATCAGCTCCTGGATTTCCTCAACTCCCGGGCAAAAGCTTACACCAAGCACCTTGCCTTTCTTGCTGAGAACCAGGATATTAGAACTTAAAGTATCCATCAGAACCTGGCAGATATCATTAAAAACCACCTTACTGGAACTGCTGTTATGGAGAAGTTTATTGATTTTTCTTGTTTTATCAAGTAACTGAACGCTCATTTTGTCCTCCCTTCGCTTTTGTTACATGAGAGCCTGTTTGAAAACCCACTCCCGCAATCTGTACGCTCCACTTTGCAGGAGATTTTGCAGAAAGCATTTTTCAGGCATGCTCTGACTTTACCTGTTATTCTAATACTACACGTTTTTCAAACTATTTACAAGCTATTTTTTACTATTTTTCAATTTTGTTTAGCTTTTCTGAAAATATCACGTTTTTGAAACTATTCATCAAACAATGGAAGTAATAGAGCTTTTATTTAAAAAATCCCCTGCAAAACATAATACATCTGCCTTGCAGGGGATCTTTCCCGAAAACTTCTTAATTTGTTACTGTTCGCGAGCTTCACAGCAACCTTAATTTTCTTTTTCATCCTTCGGCCTGGTTTCTACATAGCCGCAGGTTTCCTGGCTGCACACCAGTTTATTTCCTTTTTCCACCATGTAGCTTCCGCACACCGGACATTTCTTATCCGACGGCTTCTGCCATGACATAAAGTCACATTCCGGATTATCTTCACAGCCGTAATACTTACGGCCTTTCTTCGTCTTCTTAAGCACCACTTCCTTACCACACTTCGGGCAGGCTACACCAATCTTTTCATAGTAAGGCTTGGTATTGCGGCATTCCGGAAATCCCGGGCATGCAAGGAAACGTCCGTGAGGACCATATTTAATCACCATATGACGACCACAGTTATCACAGATCACATCGGTCTCTTCATCATGGATGTCTACTTTCTCCAGCTCTTCCTGTGCTGCATCCACATCATGTTTCAGATCCGGATAGAAGTTCCGGACTACTGTCTTCCACTGTACAGTACCATTCTCCACACAGTCCAGAAGTCCCTCCATGGTAGCCGTGAAATTCACGTCCACAATGCTTGGGAACGCCTGTTTCATAATACTGTTTACCACCTCACCCAACTCTGTCACATAAAGGTTCCGCTGCTCCTTGGAAACATAACGGCGGCTGATAATGGTGGTGATGGTCGGCGCATAAGTACTCGGACGGCCGATTCCAAGTTCCTCCATGGTCTTTACCAGGGAAGCCTCTGTATAATGTGCCGGCGGCTGGGTAAAATGCTGTTCCGGCTTTAACTCTTTCAGCTTCAGCTTCATGCCTTTACTCAGGCTCTGGCTTAACACATTTCCCTTCTTCATATCCTCTTCCTGCATATATACCGAAAGGAAGCCGTCAAATGCCACCTTGGAAGCGGAGACAGTGAACGTATAATCTCCACCAGCCACTTTTACAGAGGTAGTCTCATACTTTGCAGGAGCCATACGGCTGGCCGCAAAACGCTTCCAGATCAGCTGATACAATCGGAACTGATCTCGTGTAAGGGATTCTTTTATCTGTACAGGTGTACGGCTGATATCAGTTGGGCGGATAGCCTCATGAGCATCCTGGATCTTCTGTCCCTTCTTCACTGTCTTGGCAGTTTCTGACACATATTCTTCTCCATACTGGCTGCTGATGTAGCTTCTTGCTGCCGCATCTGCCTCGTCAGAAATACGTACAGAATCAGTACGAAGGTATGTGATCACACCTACAGTACCGTTGCCCTTGATGTCAACACCCTCATAAAGCTGCTGTGCCAGACGCATAGTCTTCTGGGTGGAAAAATTCAGTGTTTTGGATGCCTCCTGCTGCAGGGTACTGGTAGTAAAAGGAAGCGGAGCATTCTTGATTCTCTCGCCTTTTTTCACCTCAGAGATCTCAAATTCTTCGTTCTCAAGAACCTTAAGAATCTCATCCATCTCAGCTTTATTGTGGATATCCATCTTCTTGTCTGTTCCGTAGAATTTAGCCTCCAGAGGCTTTTTCTCGCCATCCACAAGGAATTCACCATTCAGGCTCCAGTATTCTTCCGGGATAAAAGAATTAATCTCCTCCTCCCTGTCACAGATGATGCGAAGTGCAACAGACTGCACACGGCCAGCACTTAAGCCTCTCTTTACTTTCGCCCAGAGAAGCGGACTGATGGTATAACCCACCATACGGTCCAGCATTCTTCTCGCCTGCTGTGCATCTACAAGATTCATATTCAGACCTCGTGCATGCTTCAGGGAATCCTTTACAGCAGTCTTTGTGATCTCGTTGAAAGTGATTCGGTGCATTTTATCCGGATCTTCTTTCAGAGCCTGCATCAAGTGCCAGGAAATTGCTTCTCCTTCACGGTCAGGGTCAGTGGCAAGATAAATCTTATCAGCTTTTTTGGCTGCCTTGCGAAGTTTGGCAAGTAATTCCCCCTTACCGCGGATGGTTATATATTTCGGCTCGAAATCATTCTCCACATCTATTCCAAACTGACTCTTGGGAAAATCACGGACATGTCCATTAGATGCCTCTACCTCATAATTTGCCCCAAGAAATTTCTTTATTGTCTTTACTTTTGCAGGTGACTCAACTATCACCAGATATTTAGCCATACTACCTCTCCTACTTTGTATTCAGTCTACATACACTACAAATTATCCCCCTGATATTCTGTAGTATTGTCTGCCTGTCTCTCCCACAAGCCCCATTAGCTGAAGTTCTGTCAGAAGAGCACAGACTTTTGATGCTGAAAAACCGGTTTTCCGTATTAAATTATCCAGATTTTCAGGTCGTAAATCGAGACCACTATACACCAAATCCAAATCCGGTGCAAGCCCCAACTTCTTTTTTTCCACATTTTGAGGTCTGTTTTTTGCCTCGATTCCCCATTCCATAAGCATGATTTCCGGGCTGTAAGCGATTCCTGCACCATCGAAAATCAGCTTGTTGCAGCCTCTGCTCAGTTCCTCTGTCACAGCTCCCGGAAGGGCATAAACACTGTGTCCATGTTCCAGGGCAAAGTTTGCAGTGATCAGGGAACCGCTCTGTTCCTTGGCTTCTACCACAAGAACAGCATCGGAAAGTCCGCTGATGATCCGGTTTCTTGCCGGAAAAGCCCAGTTCACAGGCGGAGAGCCCGGGGGAAGCTCGCTGATGATCCCGCCGCCTTTTTCCAGGATCCGCTGATAAAGCCATCTGTTGGAATTGGGATAACACACGTCCACTCCGCTTCCCAGCACTGCAAAAGTAGGAGTGTCCGTATCCAGTGCACCTTTATGCCCCTCTGCATCAATCCCTCTTGCCATTCCACTGATGATCTGCACACCGTAGCTTGCCATGGTCCTTGCATATTTAAATGCCTGACATCTGCCATAAGGACTGCACATGCGGGCACCTACCACTGCTGCAGCAGGCTTCTTCGGATCTGGCAGGTTTCCGATGTAGTACAGTTTTTTTGGCATTCCGGAAAGTTTTCTCAAACGATCTGGAAAATTGGAATCCTCTATAGTTAAACATTTGATTTTCTGCATTGCTTCCATACTAAAATACCTCCCTGCGTGCGGTTTTATGAATAAATTCATTCAGCTTCTGTACTTCTTATCAAATGCTTTGTAAGTAAGGGCTTCTGCAACATGTCTTGTGTGTATCAGTTCCTCTCCTTCCATATCCGCAATGGTGCGTGAAACCTTCAGAATCCGGTGATAGGATCTTGCACTGAGTTCCATAAGCTCAAAAGCATTTTTTGCCACCTGAAAGGCATTCTCTGTCAGCACACAGTATTTCCGGATCTGCTTCCCGGACAGTTCTCCGTTGAAACAGATTTTCTCATTCTGGTAGCGTTTCTGCTGTATTCTTCTGGCTTTTTCCACTCTTTTCCGGATAAGGGCAGAACTTTCTCCTGACTTTTCTCCTGAGATCTGGGAAAAATTAACAGGCGGCACATCTGCACATAGATCGATCCGCTCCAGAAGGGGCTGGCTCAGCTTATGAAGATAATGGCTCACCTCGCCAGGTGTGCACCTGCATTTATTCATATCCGGATAATAGCCGCAGGGACAGGGGTTCATGGCTGCTACCAGAATAAATCCCGCCGGAAACACGTACGTTCCACTTGCCCTTGACAGCTGGATCTGCTTGTCCTCCAGGGGCTGCCGCAGCACTTCCAGGCTGCCTCTTGCAAATTCCGGCATTTCATCCAGAAACAGAACGCCTCTGTGAGCCAGGGTCACTTCACCGGGACCCGGGATTCTTCCGCCTCCAGCCAGAGCTGCAGACGAACTGGTATGATGCGGACTTCGAAAGGGTCTTGCCTTAATTAATGGTCTCTTTGGACTTAAAAGTCCGGCAATGCTGTAGATTTTTGTAAGCTCCAGGCTTTCCTCAAAAGTAAGAGAGGGCATGATCGTAGGTATTCTTTTGGCAAGCATGGTCTTCCCAGTGCCCGGAGGGCCGATAAACAGGATGTTGTGAAATCCGCTGACTGCAATCTCAGCAGCTCTTCTGGCACTCTCCTGACCACAGATTTCCCCGAAATCCATCAGACTCTCTTCTATCTGGTTCTCTTCTGAATTTACCTCTGAAAACTGATTTTCTTTTCCAAATGCATCCGGATCTGAGACAAGCTTCAAAACTTCTTTTATATTTTGAACTCCGACCACTTTCATATCCTTCACCAGAGCTCCTTCTGCCAGATTTTCAAACGGAATGATACAATACCGGCATCCCAGTTCCCTTGCCCGGATCACTCTTGGCAGCACTCCGGATACACTCCTTACCTCCCCATTCAGACTGAGTTCGCCAACCACCATTACATTCCGAAGAAGCTGTGGTTCTATAAATCCCGATGCTGCCAGCACCGCTGCTGCCACGGGCAGGTCAAAACCGGCCCCTTCTTTTCGCAGATCAGCAGGTGCCAGATTCACCGTCACCTTCTTAGGCGGCAGACTGATCCCATTATTTTTTAACGCTGTGCGCACTCTGTCCTGTGCTTCTTTCACCTGGGTGCTGGGAAATCCAACCATGGTAAAACAAGGCAGACCGCTGCTTACATCAGCTTCCACCTGAACCGGGCAGACTTCCATTCCGGAAATCGCCGCTGATAAAACACTTGCAAACAATCTTATCCCTTTCTGCAGATACAGTCCTTCCCCATATACGAATCTGCTCTGCCATTTCAATGTATCTCTGGAATAAAAAAGAATAAAAGTTAAAAAGATATGATTAAAAGATATATAAAATTCATTATAGCCCATTTTGCTCTGAATTGCAATAGTGCATTTCGTTCTGATTTATACTTTCTGAAAGGATTCGGGGACAGACGGTTTTCGTTGTTCGTTACATTTGGTCCCTGCAGACTCTACAGAAGAAAAAGAGGTGAACCTATGAAATTTCAGAGAATTCAAGACCTTCGGACAGACTCTGATCTGTCCCAGAAGCAGATCAGTGATATCCTTCACATCAGCCAGCGTTCCTACTCCCACTACGAAACTGGCTCCAGGAACATTCCAATCGAAATGCTGATCCGCCTTGCAAATTATTATGAAACCAGCATTGACTATCTGGTTGGCCGTACTGATAATAAAAAAATGCCGTAATTGCAAAGGTACTGAACAGGTACAAAATGAGGGGGATGCGATTTCCCCCTCATTTTGTATACCATAAATAAAGTTATTACCATTCACTCGTAACATTCCGTAAAGTATTTTTCATATATCCGTTACTTTCCTTCACTTCGAAGCTTTCCTTCCGTATCTGCAATTTTCTGAATATTTGCGACTTCATATTCATTAAACACAGAAGTATCTGCATCAAAGGTCTCCGGCTCCACAGTTCCCTTATACCAGGATTTACTGTTAAAATAATCCGCAATTCTCTGTGTCACAAATTTCCTGCCATGTCGGGCATAAATCTCATTTTTCGCCAGTTCCAGCTGGTCAGATGAATAGCCTGACAAATCCTCATCTGTAAGGTATCGGCTGTTGCTGTCCGGGAATATATAATCCCTGGAAGAGAGATCCGTTTTATCTGTATTATCAGCCGGAGTCACGGAAGGTACCTGTGTCACAGAAGCGGCTTTCTCCCTTGTAAGGATCCCATCTACCTTTGGTGTCACCCCGGCACCCTCTGCAGGGGAAGCTGTATTAAGGCGCAGATAAAGTTTGCCCTGATCAAAGGTCATATTTCCACGCACCTGGTTTCCCCAGGAATCTGTAAAGGAAAGCTTTGCTGCATTTCCAGCCACTTTTGCAGTATCCGAAGCTTCCGAAACCTTAGTGCCGGCATTGTCACCAGCCTGAGAAAAAGTAAAAGTAACAGACTTCAGGGTAAGGTCGTCTATAGACAGTGTCACCAGTCCATCCTTGCTGTACCAGGTTCCCATATAATCACTAGCCATGAACGCCGGTGCCCTGGTAATCACTGGAGTCGGTGTCACTGTGGCTGTAGGCTCCGGTGTGGGCGTAGCTGTAGCCGCTGGAGTCGGTGTCACTGTGGGCACCCTTTCCAGAGCCTCAATGGCAGCCTTCTTCTGCTGCTCCTTCTGAATCTTTTTCTTATGTTCGGCAAACAGAAGCCCCGCTGCTCCAATCATGATAAATATGGCAATCAGGGCAAACAGCGTTGCTTTTAGTACATCTTTGTTGTGCTTTTTCACAGGCAGTCACCTCCTGTTTATTCCTGTCCGTTCCAGCAATAAGTGCAAAGCTTGCACGGTTCAATATCAATTGACTTCTTCAGATCATCCAGACGATGATATTTCAGGGATGTAAAATTCAGTTCCTTGCGGATTTCTTCCAGCATTTCTTTGTAGTTTGTAGAATCCGGATTTGCATAATCCTGCAAAATCCTGTCTGATACATTGTCCCCTTCACGTTTCGCAATGATCCTTCTTGTGATCAGATCCATCTCTGACTTAGAGCGTGAGAAATTCAGGTACTTACATCCATATAAAAGCGGCGGGCAGGCAGGTCTGATATGAACCTCCTTAGCACCATTGTTATAGAGGAATTCTGTTGTCTCACGAAGCTGGGTACCTCTTACGATAGAGTCGTCAATCATAAGGAGGCTTTTATCTTTGATCAGTTTATGTACTGGGATCAGTTTCATTCTGGCGATAAGATTTCGCTGGCTCTGCTGAGTCGGCATAAAAGATCTTGGCCATGTGGGCGTATATTTAATAAACGGACGGGCAAACGGCACACCAGAGCGGTTAGCATAGCCGATGGCATGTGCAATACCGGAATCCGGTACTCCTGCAACCAGATCCGGATTCACTTCTCCGGCATCTCTTCCTGCCAGAATATCGCCGCATTTGTAACGCATTTCCTCTACATTTACCCCCTCATAAGTGGAGGTTGGATATCCATAATATACCCAGAGGAAAGAACAGATTCGCATCTTGTCTCCTGGCTTCTGCAGAACCTGTGCGCCCTCCGGGGTGATAAAATCAATCTCTCCAGGTCCCAGCTCTTTCAAGTCTTCATAGCCAAGATTAATGTAGGCATGACTTTCAAAAGAAGCACAACATGCATCTTCCTTCTTGCCGATTACAAGAGGAGTTCTTCCATAACGGTCGCGTGCTGCGTAAATGCCCTCCCCTGTCATAAGAAGAAGGGTCATAGAGCCCTCGATCATTTCCTGGGCATAGCGGATTCCCTCAACAATACTGTCTTTCTGATTGATCAGCGCTGCCGTTACCTCTGTAGGATTCACACTGCCACCGCTCATCTCCAGAAAATGGGTATGCCCGTCTTTGAAGCATTTCTCTACCAAAGCTTCTATATTATTGATCTTACCTACTGTTGTAATTGCAAAATTTCCCAGATGGGAGCGCACCAGAAGAGGCTGCGGTTCATTGTCAGAAATACAGCCTATTCCAAGATTGCCTTCCATCTCTGCCACATCTTTGTCAAATTTGGTACGGAACGGTGAGTTCTCAATATTATGGATCACGCGGTTAAATCCACTGCTCCTGCTATAAACGGTCATTCCGCCCCTTCTTGTACCCAGATGGGAGTGATAATCAATTCCAAAAAAAAGATCCATTACACAATCAGACTTTGACGCAACACCAAAAATTCCACCCATTTTTCCTTAGTCTCCTTATTTTTTCTCCTTTATAACGCCTTTTCTGTAGGCATCCAAAAGCTGTTTCAGCTCCTGAATTCGTTCTTTCAGTGCCTTACCATTATCCGTATCTCCCACAAGGGCACGCCTTGGATTATAGCGGACAGCCACACGGTTGGACACAATGTCCCTCTCTGTTTCCACTGCATCTTCCGCCGAAGTAAAAGGCTCATGGGCAGTCAGGCTCAGACCATAGGAACTGTAAACAAGAGTATATCCGGCAATACCGGTCACATTCCGGTATGCCTCACAAAAACCACCGTCAATTACGATCACCTTGCCATCACATTTCACCGGATTCTCTCCCTCCAGCTGATGAACAGGCACGTGACCATTGATAATATGCCCTTCTTCCGGATCCAGCCCGAATTCTTCCAGCATACGATTTACTACCTCTTCTTTTTCCCAGAGGTGATAGTAGGCATTCTTTTTCTCTTTGTGTGTCTCTTTGTCTGCGATAAAATAACGCTCGAAGGTAGTCATTTTATCTTTTCCATAAAGGGGAGAATTAGGCCCGGCCCAGATATACCACAGAATATCCTGGCTTGCTTTCTTCTCCTTCTCATCTACGGTAAAAAATGCTTTTCTTACGTAGGCTTCCAGTTTATCATAAAGTGCCTTGCCTTTACAAGTCTCACCGTAAATCTCAACTTCTTTCAGAGTTCCATCCTCGTTCAGCGGAATACTTCCATGGAAAAGAAGGTTCCCGTTATAGGTCTTATAAAGGCCGCCTTTATCCAGAAGCAGTTGCATGTGGTTCTGAAGCTTCTCGCAGTTCCGAAATGCTGAGCTCAGGCGCTCCACTACTTCTTTTTCCCCATCTGTCAGCTCATAGGGATGTTCCCAGTCAATGGTTGGAAAATGGGTGTCCAGAAGATTATGCACACTTCCATCCGGTAGCTGCACAGTGCCCTTCTCCGGATCAATCCCCTCCAGAACGCATCGATTCTCCATATGAAAATCCGGATGTTCTTTCGCCAGTACCCCTTCCAGCTTAAACTGGATAATGGAAATGGCTTTGTGCATTTTCCTGCTCAGCTCTTTCTCAAGAGCATTGTAATTGGAAGGATTGCCATGTACTTCAAATACCTGGCAGGGATCATCCCCGTAAACCTCCATGGCAAAAGCCGCAAGAGGCATCATATTGATTCCATAACCATCCTCCAGAATATCCAGATTGCCGTAACGGATACTATTACGGATCACTGTGGCCATACAGGCAGCCTGTCCTACAGCGGCGCCCATCCATACCACATCATGGTTTCCCCACTGAATATCCAGAGAATGATAATCCATCAGTCTGTCCATAATAAAATGAGGACCGGGACCTCTGTCATATATATCGCCAAGCACATGAAGGTGGTCTACAACCAGTCTCTGGATCAGTTCAGCAAGAGCGATAATGAAGTTCTCTGCCCTGCCGATATCTATAATGGTATCCACAATGGAATCGTAATAAGCCTCTTTATCCAGAACTTCTGCTTTCTCCGTGATCAGCTCTTCGATCACATATGCATAATCCGAAGGCAATGCCTTACGAACCTTGGATCTGGTATATTTGGAGGCAGTTGTCTTGCACACCTCAATGAGACGGTACAGAGTGATCTTGTACCAGTTCTCCATATCAGACTCTTTTTTCTTCACATAGGCAATTTTTTCCTTCGGGTAATACACAAGAGTTGCCAGGGAACGCTTGTCACTGTTGCTTAAGGTATGTCCAAATACATCATCTATCTTCTTTCGCACAGCTCCCGAGCCGTTTCGAAGCACATGGGAAAAAGCCTCGTACTCTCCGTGGATATCGGAAAGAAAATGCTCGGTGCCTTTTGGAAGATTGAGAATGGACTGAAGGTTGATGATCTCTGTAGAAGCCTTCCCGATAGTGGGGTAGAGCTCCGCCAGACGTTGTAGGTAGCGCAGTTCTTCTGTTTTCATGGAACCTCCTAAATTCATATTACTCTTATTTAACCAGCGTTAGAAATCAAACAATGAAATCTGATTGGACTGTGGAATATCTCCAAATAATCCAAGTTTATCCATCAGATCAATTACGGTCTTGCTGACCTTGGTCCTGTCACGGAAATCATCCTTGGAAAGAAATCTTCCCTGTACAGCAGCATCCACTACAGCATCTGCCGCCTTATCTCCAAGACCTTCTATAGAATCAATGGACGGCATCAGTTTTCCTTCTATGATCTGGAAACGATGTGCCTTCGCCCGGTAAATATCAATGGGCATAAAATCATAACCTCTTGCATACATTTCCTGGACAATACGCATATCTTTCAGGGTATCCTGCTCTTTTTTGGATGCAGCGTCCCCTTTCTTGCGTATCTCTGCCATATAAAACTCCAGCTTTTCTTTTCCCATACACATCAGTTCATAGGAAAAAGCTGTGGCACGGATACTGAAATATGCACCGTAATAAGCCAGCGGCTGGAATACCTTGAACCAGGCGATTCTGTATGCCATCATAACGTAAGCTGCCGCATGGGCTTTCGGGAACATATATTTGATTTTTTTGCAGGACCAGATATACCAGTCCGGAACGCCGTGTTCTTTCATGGTGGTGATCCACTCATCCCGAAGGCCTTTTCCTTTACGGACGCTCTCCATAATAGTAAAGGCAAGACCACTTTCCACACCCTGACCGATCAGGTAGATCATAATATCATCTCGGGTACAGATTGCCGTGGAAATAGTAGCTTTTCCCTCTTCGATCAGTGTCTGCGCATTTCCCAGCCATACATCCGTACCGTGGGAAAGTCCGGCAATACGGACCAGATCAGAAAAATATTTCGGCTTGGTATCCACAAGCATCTGCATGGCGAAATCAGTACCAAATTCTGGAATTCCCAGACAGCCAAGCTTGCAGCCGCCGATATCCTTCGGATCAATTCCAAGAGCTTCTGTACTGGCAAAAAGTGACATAACCGCCTTGTCATCAAGAGGAACCTCTCTTGCATTCAAGTCTGTCATATCCTCAAGGGTACGGATCATGGTGGGATCATCGTGTCCCAGAATATCCAGCTTCAGCAGGTTTCCATCAATGGAATGGTAGTCAAAATGGGTGGTGATAAATCCACTGCTGGAATCGTTCGCCGGGTACTGGACCGGGGTAAATTTCTCTATTTCCTCTCCCATTGGGAGTACAATAATTCCGCCAGGATGCTGTCCGGTGCTTCGCCGGATACCGGTACACCCCTGTACAATACGGTTGATCTCGCAAGAACGCTTGTGCTGTCCCCGCTCTTCAAAATAGTTCTTTACATATCCGAATGCGGTTTTATCCGCAAGGGTACCGATGGTTCCCGCCTTGAAGGTCTGACCTTTTCCGAATATAACCTCTGTATAATGATGGGCATTGGACTGATACTCTCCTGAGAAGTTCAGGTCGATATCAGGCTCCTTATCTCCTTTGAATCCAAGGAAGGTCTCAAAGGGAATGTCAAAGCCCTGTTTGGTCATCCTGGTGCCGCACTTTGGACAAATCCTGTCTGGCATATCGCATCCCGCCATACCGGAAAAGGCCTTGATCTCCGGAGAATCAAAGTCACTGTACTTACACTCCGGATTGGGGCACAGATAATGGGGTGGCAGAGGATTTACCTCTGTAATACCAGACATGGTAGCCGCTAAAGAAGAACCTACAGACCCTCGGGAGCCCACCAGATAACCATCTGCATTGGACTTCCACACCAGCTTCTGGGCAATAATATACATCACCGCATATCCATTGGAAATAATGGAATTCAGCTCTTTGTCCAGACGGTCTTCTACGATCTTGGGAAGCACTTCACCGTACATTTCATGGGCTTTCTGGAAGCACATATCCTTTAAGTCCTGGTCAGAATTCTCAATAACCGGCGGATATTTATCCGGATGGATCGGTGACATTTTCTCTATCATATCCGCAATCTTCACTGTATTTGTAATTACCACTTCCTCTGCCTTCTCGCTTCCCAGATAGGAAAACTCCTCCAGCATTTCCTCAGTAGTGCGAAGATAAAGAGGTGCCTGATTGTCGGCATCCTTGAAGCCGCTTCCAGCCATGATAATACGGCGATAGATTTCATCCTGGGGATCCATAAAATGAACGTCACAGGTAGCAACAACCGGCTTGTTAAACTGTTCACCAAGCTTTACAATTTTTTTGTTGATCTCAATCAGATCCTCTTTCGAATGAACCGTATCATTCTTTTCATCCTCCACCATGAACATATTGTTCCCAAGGGGCTGAATTTCCAGATAATCATAAAAGCTTACCAGCCTTGCGATTTCCTGCTCCGGTGCATTGCGCAAAAGAGCCTGGTAAAGCTCACCAGCCTCGCAGGCACTTCCAATAAGAAGTCCCTCCCGATGTGCCTCAAACAGGCTCTTTGGCACACGAGGTCTGTGGTTAAAGTACCTGATATGGGACTGGCTTACCAACTTGTACAGATTGATACGGCCGGTCTCATTCCGCATGAAAATAACGGCATGGTAAGTGGGCAGTTTCTTAATGGTGTCCGGGGAAACCTTTCCCTGCTCATTCAGCTTGTCTACATCCGTAATATCTCTTTCCCTGCACATTCCCACGAATTTCTCGAAAATACGGGCCGTACACTCTGCATCATCAACCGCACGATGGTGATGATCCAGGGAAACGCCAACTGCCTTGGCAACGGTATCCAACTTAAAACGGTTCAGCGCAGGCAGCAGGAATCGTGCCATACCTACCGTATCCACATAGGTGAAATCATTTGGAATTCCCATGCGGTTACAATTCTCTATAATAAAACTCATATCGAAATCTGCGTTGTGGGCTACCATTGTAGCTCCTTCACAAAATTTCAGGAATTCCGGTAAAATTTCTTCAATTGGACGGGCATTCATAACCATGCTGTCATTAATACTGGTCAGCTGCTCAATTCGAAATGGAATTGGAACCTGAGGATTGACAAATGTGGAAAAACGATCTGTGATCTTTCCATTTTCCACCAATACAGCACCAATTTCAATGATCTTACAGGTAAGGGGGGAAAATCCTGTGGTCTCAATGTCGAAAACCACGAATCTGCCGTCAAGGGACTGTTTTTTCGGGTTGGTGACCATACCCTTTAAGTCGTCTACCAGATAGGCCTCCATACCGTAAAGCACCTTAAAATCAGAATCCTTTGGCACGCAGCCTCCCCACGCATCAAAGCAATGGTTTGCCTCCGGGAAAGCCTGCACCACACCATGATCTGTGATGGCAATGGCAGGATGCCCCCACTCGTAGGCACGTTTTACCAGCGCTTTTGCCTCGGTTACACCATCCATATCGCTCATTTTCGTATGACAGTGAAGTTCCACACGCTTCTGAGGGCTGGTGTCCACTCTGGAGCTGCGGAAATCGGAGATTTTCTTAATTCCGGAGATGGAGCCTATGGTAAGCTCACCATCGAAACGGTCAATAGAAGTAACGCCTTTGATTTTCAGGAAGGCACCTTTTTTCACATGCTCTTTGATCTCCGGCACCTGCTCATTGCGCAGGAACATTTTTACTGTGATGGAATCTGTGAAGTCCGTAACTGGGAAAATCAGTATGGTCTTCTCATTTCGAATCTCTCTCGCTTCCACATCCATAACCTGACAGCGGATGATAACCTCTCCCATTTCCTGCACAATATTTTCCAATGGAATAGGCTCGTCCTCGAAATCCCTTCCATAAATAACGTCCGGATTTGGATCCTTGCGGAAGCCACCACGGAAATCGCCCCATTTGCCTTTCTTTTCGAATGGCTTTTTCTCGAAAGGCTTCTTTTCACTGGCTGCCTCTGCTTTCTTCTCCGACCTGGCAGCGGATGTCTTGCCGGCTGCGGCCTCTTTTCCTGTTTTTTCCTCAGCTGCAGGAGCTGGTGCTGCGCTCTCTTCTTCTGTGGAAAGTCTGGCATGCTTCAGCACATTAGCTACTTCCTGACGGATCTGGATAGCTGCATTTTTGCGGTACCTGCTCTCCTCCGTCTGCACATAATCCAGAGAAACTTTCAGGTCCATTCCACAACGCTCGCAGAATACTTTGTGAAGATATTCAATAAGTATCTCACTTTTCTGTCTGGAAATCACAGAATCCGGAAGTACCATATTCAGGCAGTCATCTTCTGGAAATGTGATCTGTGCCTGCTTGAACAGATTGTATTCCAGCATGTTGTAATTGCGAAGCTCCAGTTCCATGCTGGAGCGGTAGGTATCCAGGAAATTCTTTGGCGTGTATTGTCTGGACAGATGGAACTTCTCAATTACTTTCACACTCACTTCAAGACCTGGAAAGCACTGTCTCTGAATCTGCTCTTCCAGGCTGAAAATATGCTTTTTGTGGATCCAGCGGTCGCTTTTCAGGTAAATCCGGACACAGGTTTTAGCAGAGTTGCAGGCAACCTTGGTGACGATCACCTCTTCCAGAAGTTCACTTAATTCCTGTTTTAATTTTAAGTTTGGAAATACGTCAAAAAATTCTTTTTCCATTTATAGAATATACACCTTCTGTCATTTCTGTGTCTTATTGCTATCCCAGTTCATCAATTCTTCTCTCAAGGTATCCAGCAGCTGGTCTTCCGGCACTTTCTTCACAATCTCACCGCCTTTGATCAGAAGACCTACACCTACGCCGCCTGCAATTCCGATATCGGCTTCTTTCGCCTCTCCCGGACCGTTTACCACACAGCCCATAACAGCTACTTTAATGTCAAGAGGGATATCCTGCACCATAGTTTCTACTTTATTTGCAAGACCGATCAGATCGATCTGGGTGCGCCCGCAGGTTGGACAGGATACTACTTCCACGCCGCCTTTGCGAAGTCCAAGGGTTTTTAGGATACGTCTGGCAGATTTTATCTCTTCCAGAGGGGCACCAGTCAGGGAGACGCGGATCGTGTCACCGATTCCCTGGTATAAAATAATACCAAGCCCTATGGCAGATTTGATATTCCCGGAATAAAGGGTTCCTGCCTCTGTAATTCCCACATGGAGAGGATAACTGGTCTGTTCCGCAATCAGTTCGTGAGCCCTGGCGCACATCATAACATCAGAAGATTTGATGCTGATCACCAGATTGTCGTAGCCAAGCTCTTCAATAATGTGCACCTTGTCAAGGGCGCTTTCTACCAGACCTTCTGCGGTAACACCGTGATATTTCTCCACCAGTTCTTTCTCAAGAGAACCGCTGTTTACCCCAACACGGATGGGAATATTCCGCTCCTTCGCCACATCTACAACTGCCTTGATACGCTCTGTGCTTCCAATATTTCCGGGATTGATACGGATCTTGTCGGCACCGTTCTCCATGGCCGCAATCGCAAGACGATAATCAAAATGAATATCTGCTACCAGCGGAATGTGAATTTGTTTTTTGATCTCTTTCAGAGCCTTTGCCGCTTCCATGGTCGGCACTGCACAGCGGATAATGTCGCAGCCAGCAGCCTCCAGGGCAAGGATCTGCTCTACGGTTGCCTGCACATCCTCTGTTTTTGTATTGGTCATAGACTGGATCAGGATGGGATTTCCGCCTCCAATCTTCTTATTTCCTATCTGAATTACTTTGGTATGGTCTCTGTACATACGAAATTCCTCCATATATTATGAACATGGTATTCTTTGGTTACTGTTCACTGATAGCATTCTTTGCGGTTCACTTTTACACCGCAGGCGCTTATCAAACTTTTCTATGCAAAAAGGCACAAAAGGGATGTCTCTGACACCCCTGCTGTACAGTTATTTTCACAGCATTCTGCAAGTATTTTCAAACAGGCTCCAGAGCCTGTTTTCTTTGCAATTTAATGCTGGATTTCCAACAATTTATTCTTCAAGTCTTCTTCCATCTTGCGCATTTCCAGTTCTGCCTGGGCTCTCTTGGCGCGGCCCTCTTTCTGAATATTCATGACATCATCCAAAGTAGCGATCAGCTCCTGATTGGTCTGCTTCAGAGTCTCAATATCCACGATTCCGCGCTCAGATTCCCTGGCAGTCTCTGTGGATGCAAGGTGAAGTGCCTCCGCATTTTTCTTCAAAAGTTCATTTGTCAGGTCTGTTACCTGGCGCTGGGCCTGGGCTGCTTCTGTGGAATGGGCGATTCCAAGTGCCAGCACCATCTGGCTCTTCCAAAGTGGAATGGTATTTACAATGGTTGTCTGGATTTTTTCTACCATAAGGGTGTCATTGTTCTGCACCAGACGAATCTGCGGTGCTGTCTGCAGGGAAATGGTTCTGGTCAGTTCCAGATCATGCAGCTTCTTCTCGAAACGATTGCACTTACTGTCCAGATCCTTGGCTTCCTGCGCATCCTCCGGAAGTCCGCTGACTGCTGCTTTTGCCTCCAGATCTTTTAATTTTCCCTCCCGTACTTCCTGCAGCTTCTGTTTTCCTGCAAGGATGTACATGGTCAGTTCTTTATAATAGTTCAGGTTCTGAGCATACATTTTTTCCAGAACTGCGGAATCCTTCATGAGACGCATCTGGTGATCCTGAAGGGAGGTAGTGATCTTCTGCACATTTACCTCAGCCTTGGCGTAGCGGTTCTTCATATTTTCAATCTTGCTGCCCTGTTTCTTGAAAAAGCCAAGAAAGCCTTTCTCCTCCTCAGCAGCATCAAAATCGCGAAGCTCGCCTACCACCTGGGTGATCAGCTCTCCAACCTCACCCAGATCCTGTGTCCGTACATTTTCAAGAGCTGCATCGGAAAAATCAGCCATTTTCTTCTGGGTTCCGGCACCGTACTGGAGGATCTGGTTAGTATTCTCAATGTCAATTTTCTTAGCAAAGCTGTCTACCATCTGCTGTTCTTCCGGGGAGAGAACGGTCTGTTCCATTTCCTTTTTCACAGCTTCGGCTTCCGGCTCTGCTGCAATCTCTGCCTTTGACTCTCCCAAATCCGGTTCTAATGTAAGTGTAGGTGCGTTATCTTCAAAACCTGTAAATTCGTTTCCCATAGCATCCTCCTTGTGTATAGGTCTGCCCATATTTATCAGCAGCCTTCAGTTTGGCATTTTCGTTATTTTTATAACACGCTCTAACCCCGCTGCAAATCTTATCTTTTCATATACTTAACATTCCGCACACTGCTAGAGCCTGTTTTTTTCAGCCTCTTTTCTCATACGGGTAAGCTCGTCCTCAGTCAGCCCTTCCTGTGCCAAAACTGTATTCAGAACAGAAATATCACTGGATACATCCATAGCCGTGTCTTCAAATATGGAATCCAGAAGCTTCTCAAAAGCCACATTCAACGTATCAATAGTCTCTTCGATTTCTTTCTTGGAAGAAGTAATATTCTCTCCCTGAACCGGCTGGCTGTCCATTTCTTCATATGCATTCAAAAGCTTCACAGTCATAGGAAGATAATAATCCATAAGGCGGTTCAGATCCGGAATAATCTCCGGATGAGCCTTGGCGCGTTCAAAAATCTTCGCTATGATCAGCTCCATACGGGAGATTTTTCTGGAAATCTCTTCTCCTGGAATGGCATCATTGCTGCGGTGGATTTTATCAAGAAAGTCATTTCCCTTATCCAGAACCTGCCGGACTTCCGGGGAAAGTCTGATTCTTTCCGCAGCATCCCGTTCTGCTTCCACACACGCCCGGGCATCTGCCTGTTCATGCTGGTTAAATTTCTGCCTTTCTTTTTCCTCTGCCTGCTGACGAAGCGCTGCCTCCTGGCGTGCACGCTCTTCATCCTGCTGATGATCTCTTTCTTCCAGCCGCTTCTGAGTGCTTACATATTGGTCGTAAGTCTCATTACTTGTGATCAGACAAGTTTCCTGTTTATCAACATGTCCCTGAAGGAACCAGCCTTTGCTTATCATACGTTTGATATCTTTTTTTACAAATTTCACCGGCTTGCCGACTGCCTGTGCCAGCTGCTGGAAATTGCAGTAGGTGTGAGTGCCAAGAGCCTTGATATACTTGTTTCGGCGGCTTAAACTGGTAAGACTGCTGCAGCCCTGTCCAAGAAGAATACCTCCGCCGACCGTAAATGCCGCCAGCACTGCCGAAATTCCAAGCATTACACTGCTGCTAAAGCCAGCTCCAATTCCACCAACTACCATTGTAGCAATTCCAAATACTCCAGTAAGAATCCCACCAAACACTGTCTTCAGAATTCCCCCGACCTTGATTCCATTCGTCGGTAAATACAATGCCAGATCCGAATTCTGGTGATTGGTATCCTGCCTGCCTGTACCATTTCTCTGGAAATTTCCATTACGCGAATCATTCCCTTTCGCATCGGCATATCCTTGATAACCAGTTCCATGATCCTCCCCGGTACTCCGGTTTTTCTTTCCATCCTTCTGAAAATCCCAGGACCGATTCTCTCTGTAATCATAAGAACTGCCGCTGCGGTAATTGGTATATTTCCCACTGCCCACAGTATTATTAAGCGCATCCCGAAGGGCATCACTCCCATTATCAATAGCCTTATTCAGCGCCTGATTAATACTCTGGCTCAGTTTCTGGTAATTTTTTTCATTTACTGCACTGTCAATGATGCTCTGGATCTTATCTCCAAGTTCATCAAATTCGTTATATCCCATCTTTTCCTCCGGATATTTTATTTCACAACGCTTGTTTTATCATTATACAAAAATCCCCCTCAAAAAACAAGACACCATAAAATATAAACACATTATACTTTTTGTAACCTTTTTCACAGGAAAATCACTTAAAAAATCTGCTTTTCCCATTGAATTTCACACGTAAAAGTTTTACAATAGTAAAAACATTGGGGATTCACAATAAGAATCTCCCCCCAAAAACCACGCTAGGAGGAAATTGTTATGGAAAAAAAGAACATTGACTGGGGCAACCTGGGCTTTGGTTATGTAAAAACAGACTACCGTTATGTATCCAATTATAAAGACGGCAAGTGGGATGAGGGAGGCCTTACCACAGATGATATGGTTACCATCAGTGAGTGTGCAGGTGTCCTTCAGTATGCACAGACTGTTTTTGAGGGTATGAAAGCATATACTACAGAAGACGGACATATCGTTACTTTCCGTCCTGACCTGAACGGTGAGCGTATGGAGCATTCCGCCGCAAGACTGGAAATGCCTGTATTCCCGAAAGACCGTTTTGTTGACGCAGTTGTTCAGACAATTAAAGCAAATGCAGCATATGTTCCGCCATATGGTTCTGGTGCTACTTTATATGTACGTCCGTACATGTTCGGAAGCGACGCTGTTATCGGTGTAAAACCTGCCAGCGAGTATCAGTTCCGTGTATTCACCACACCTGTCGGACCATACTTCAAAGGCGGCGCTAAGCCGATCACAATCCGTGTCAGCGACTTTGACCGTGCTGCACCAAATGGTACCGGTCATATCAAAGCTGGTCTTAACTACGCAATGAGCCTTCATGCGATCGTTGACGCTCATAAGAACGGATTCGATGAGAACATGTATCTTGATTCCAAGACTCGTACCAAGGTTGAGGAGACAGGCGGAGCAAACTTCTTATTCGTAACAAAAGACGGCAAGGTTGTTACTCCGAAGTCTGACAGTATCCTTCCGTCCATCACACGTCGTTCTCTGATCTACGTTGCGAAAGAGTACCTTGGACTTGAGGCTGAGGAAAGAGAAGTATACTTCGACGAAGTGAAGGATTTCGCAGAGTGCGGTCTTTGCGGTACTGCTGCTGTTATCTCTCCTGTTGGAAAGATCGTGGACCACGGCAAAGAGATTTGCTTCCCAAGCGGCATGAACGAGATGGGACCGATCACCAAGAAGCTGTATGAAACCCTTACCGGAATCCAGATGGGACGCATCCAGGCTCCAGAGGGATGGCTGAAGGTTATTGAGTAATTTCTTAAGCTTCCCATTTTTCGTATTTTTTCAAACACACTCTACACAGCATATAACAAAAATCAGTTCTGTCGTGATGGCAGAACTGATTTTTTTAAAAACACATTATATTTTCCCGCTTATTTATTTCTCTCATATCTCACAAACTTATATTCCAGATCAAAATATGTCTGCTCTTCGCTCTCTGCTGCCACATGCCACTGTGGATCTTCATCCAGATTCGGAAAATAACTGTCTGCAATATAGGCGAAATCGATCTTGGTCACTTGAGCAGCATCGCAATAAGGAAGAAGCTGCTTATAGATAGTGTCGCCGCCGATGCAGTATACATCTTCTGCCGGATACTTTTTCAATTCTTCCATAAGCTCTTCAATAGAATGAACGATTATGGCATCTTTCACCTTGTAATTCTCATTTCTGGTAAGAACGATGTTTATGCGGTTTTTAAGAGGAAGCCCTCCTGGGAAACTCTCCAGGGTCTTTCTTCCCATAACACAAACCTTGCCAGTGGTCTCCTGACGAAACATTTTCATATCCGCCGGAATGCTTACAAGAAGCTTATTGTCTTTTCCAATTCCCCAGTTTTTGTCAGCAGCTACTATTATTTTCATTTCTTATAATCTCCTTTATACGAACTCCTAGAGCGTGTCTAAAAATCATTCCCGCAATCTGCACGCCCCACTTTGCGGGAGATTTTGCCCAAATTCGGTTGCCGTAGCCCGCTACAGCAGCCTCACCATATCTGAAACGCATGCGGCATTGGAACCCTTTCTCATTTACTCCATGTTTAAATGGCAATCGGAATATTTTTAATCTGAGGCCAGGTCTGATAATTCTCCACGATCAGATCATCCGTGGTAAAATCATAGAAATTCTTCACATTCGGATTCAGTTTCACAGTCGGTGCCGGATAAGGTGTCCTGGAAATCAGCTCCTTGATAACCGGAACATGTCTGTCATAAATATGACAATCCGCGATCACATGTACCAGCTCACCGGCTTCCATGTCACAGCATTGTGCGATCATCATAAGAAGAAGGGAGTACTGGCATACATTCCAGTTATTTGCAGCCAGGATATCCTGGGAGCGCTGGTTCAAAATGGCATTTAAAGTCAGCTTGTCCTTTCCAGGCTCCTTTGTTACATTGAAGGTCATAGAGTAAGCACATGGGTAAAGATTCATCTCATGAAGATCTTCATGCACATAAATATTGGTCATAATACGACGGCTGTATGGATTATTCTTCAGATCATAAAGAACACGGTCTACCTGATCCATCATGCCTTCTTTGTACTGATGCTTCACACCCAGCTGATAACCATACGCTTTTCCAATAGAGCCATTCTCGTCAGCCCAGCTATCCCAGATATGGCTGTGAAGGTCATGAATGTTGTTTGATTTCTTCTGCCAGATCCAGAGAATCTCATCCATAGCGCTCTTTAATGCGGTCTTGCGAAGGGTCAGCGCTGGAAATTCTTTTCTCAGATCATAACGGTTCACAACACCAAAACGTTTGATCGTATAAGCAGAAGTACCATCCTCCCACACCGGCCGGACCTTCTCCCCTTCTGTACTGGTTCCGTTCTCAATTACGTCTTTACACATATCTATAAAAATATGATCAGCTAAACTCATACCTGTCTTTTTCCTCCTGGTCTCCATTGTGCGTTCTTTATAGCAACACGATACCCGTCTGCAAGAGTCTCTCCACACCAAGTATCTCGCTGCTTTTCATACTTCAACAATTTTAGCATAGATTCCTGTAAATAACAAGTTCTTTGCCCTCCTGTCTCCCTTCTGCTTGCTCTGGTTTTATTGTTTTTTCAAAGCCTTGTCAAATCACCTTTTTCTTTACAATCTTATTTTCCCGTGTTATAGTAAACCCCATGAAGAAAATTTTAATCCATTTACTGAAACCTCTTTCTTTTCTTCCTGCAATTCTGATGATGTATCTGATTTATTCATTTTCAGCCCAGACAGGGGAGGTGTCCGGAGCCCTAAGCTATGAAGTCAGCTACCAGATTGTGGAAACCAAGAATGAAGTTCTCAACGAAAACAAAACTTATGACGAGCTCGCCTATTCTGCCAGCTCCATCGAATTTTATGTGCGAAAAGCAGCTCACATGACAGAGTACTGTCTGCTTGCCATTGCCATTTCTTTCCCACTTTATGTTTACGGAGTAAGAGGTATCTGGCTGATCCTGCTGGCAGGCGCCATATGCGTAGGCTTCGCAGGCTTTGATGAATACCACCAGTCCTTTGTGGCAGACCGCGGACCTTCTGTACGTGATGTGGGAATCGACAGCATCGGAGTCACAGCGGGAATCCTGTTGGTGCAGGCATTCTGCTGGTCCACTCTACATAACCCAAGCGGGAAACGCAGGCGCAGGAAACGGCGCTAGAGCGTGTATTTCAACAAAAAAACAGACTTCTGATTGATTATCACTCATTCAGAAGCCTGTTTATTTTTTTATATTTAGTATTGTATTCGTAATTTCGTGCTGTTATAATCATAAAACGCAAAAGTAACCGCCCGGTCTGCAAACTAGTACATCGTTCTCGAAATAACTACACCACTCATTTTTCATACATATATTAACACTATCTAATATATCAATTTTTTTCAAAAAACAATACTCTCTATTCTTCATCCTCTGTCGCATCCCCTAACTGGCTAACCAGATTAGCGCGGTCAGCAATAGACATTTTCTTATTCAAGGATGAAGTACTTTCCATTTTAGATTCAACTGTCCTTGAAGTTTCTGTCTCAGAAGCCTGTGCTTCACTTTCTGCATTCGACTCCTTCTGAATCTTGCCAGCCTTTATGCTGCCGCGGATTCCATTGATCACGAAAGCCACGCCAAGCACAATAAAAATCACTCCCGCAACCATAAAGCCAGGACTGCTGCCCTCAGCACCATTTATTACATTCTGGCAAAGTGAAACACCCAGATAAGCCACATAACCCCCTGCCAGAATCATAACCAGGCAGGTTCTCATAGGCATAGCAGACTTCCCATTTCTGGCTTTCTGCTTCTCATTTACATCAGTCTCTTCCAGATTCTTATTTTCCATATTCATCCCCCTTATGAAATAGCAAACTGACTCTCATACAGATTCGCATAGAAGCCCTTCTTCGCCAGCAATTCCTCATGTCTGCCCTGCTCGATAATATTTCCGTCCTTCATGACCAGGATCAGATCTGCCTCCTGAATAGTGGAAAGACGATGTGCTACAATAAAGCTGGTTCTTCCTTCCATCAACTCTGCAAAAGCCTTCTGCACCTTCACCTCAGTACGGGTATCAATGGAAGAAGTGGCCTCATCCAGGATCAACATAGCCGGGTGCATCAGCATAACCCTTGCAATGCAAAGAAGCTGCTTCTGTCCCTGGGAAATATTTCCACCGCCCTCTGAAATCACGGTGTCATAGCCATTTGGCATACGCTTGATAAAACTGTGGGCATGTGCATGCTTAGCTGCCTCCATAACCTCTTCCAAAGTCGCATCCGGCTTTCCATAAGCAATGTTCTCGCGGATGGTTCCTGCCTTCAGCCAGGTCTCCTGAAGCACCATACCAAAGTTTCGTCTCAGGCTGTCTCTTGTCAGCTCTCTTACCGGATAACCGCTTACCTTAATCTGACCCTTATCTACATCATAGAATCTCATAAGAAGGTTGATCATAGTGGTCTTACCGCATCCGGTAGGTCCGACGATAGCGATCCGCTGTCCAGGTTTTACGTCAATGGAAATATCAGTAAGAAGCGGAACTTCTTTTCTGTAAGAAAAGGAAACATTCTCCACGCTTACACGGCCATCTGCTTTCTCCAGCTCCGAAGCATCTGGCGCATCTGGCTCCTGTGCTGGTGTATCAATAAAGTCAAAGAGACGTTTTGCACATGCCAACGCATTCTCCAGCTCTGTGATAACGCCGGAAATCTCATTAAAAGGCTTGGTATACTGATTTGCATAGTTCAGGAAGCTGGTCAGCTGTCCCACAGTCATACCGCCCTTAATTACTGTAAATGCACCAAAAATTCCAACTGCTGTGTAAACAAGACCATTTACAAAGCGTGTGGATGGGTTTGTAATAGAGGAAAAGAAAATTGCTTTGATTCCGCAGACGCGAAGCTCTTCATTTACTTTTCCAAACCTTTCATTAGCTCTCTCCTCATAGGAAAAAGCCTGCACGATCTTCTGATTTCCAACAAGCTCTTCCACAATAGAAGTCATCTCCGCTCTCTTCTCGGACTGCTCCTGGAACATGCGAAAGGTTCTGCCTGCGATAAAGCTTGCCACGAACAGGGAAATCGGAGTAAGCAAAATAACGATCACTGTAATCTTCACACTGATGGAAAGCATAAATCCAATGGTTCCAAAGATAGTCAGCACACCGGTAAACAGCTGGGTAAAGCCCATAAGGAGACCATCTGAAAACTGACTGACATCAGAAACAATACGGCTTAAAATATCTCCTGGCTGATTGGCATCTATATAAGATACCGGCACTTCCTGAAGATGGGCAAATGCCTGGCTTCGCACATCCTGCACCACGCTGTAGGTAACCTGATTGGTAAGAAGGTTCATCACCCACTGGGAAACTGCATTTCCCACAACGATCACAGCCAGAGTTCCAAGTACCTTCAAAAGTCCGGCTGCATTTACCTTTCCCGGACCTACGATATTATCTACACCGTTACCAATAAGAATGGGTGTATACAGGGTAAATCCAACGGTGACAAGCGCTGTCAGAAGCATAATGATAATTTTTGCTTTGTAAGGGCTGATAAATTTCAGTACCCTCTTCATAGTCTCTTTATTCTTTCCCATCAGCGGTTCACCTCCTGTTCGGAAAGCTGTGACAGGCAGATTTCTCTGTAGACCTCACAGGATTCCATAAGCTCTTTGTGTGTTCCCACACCAGCCAGCTCACCATCATCCAGAACCAGGATCTTATCTGCCTGCTTGATGGAGGTTGCTCTCTGGGAAACGATAAACACAGTCATTCCCTTTGTCTGCTCATGAATGGCATGACGAAGAGCCGCATCTGTGGCAAAGTCAAGGGCAGAAGCACTGTCATCCATGATCAGGATCTCCGGATCTCCCACCAGTGCTCTTGCTATGGTAAGACGCTGACGTTGTCCGCCGGAAAGATTGGCGCCGCCCTGACTTACCATGGTATTTAAGCCCTCCGGCTTACTTTTTACAAAACCACTTGCCTGCGCAATGGAAAGAGCCCGTTGGATTTCTTCTTCGGAAGCGTCCTCTTTGCCCCATTTCATATTGTCACGGATGGTTCCCTTAAACAGAACTGCCTGTTGTGGTACCATCCCCACCTTTTTACGAAGCTGTGAAAATGGATATTCTTTTACATTATTTCCATCAATTACCACATTACCGGAAGTTACGTCATAGAAGCGTGGGATCAGATTGACCAGAGTGGATTTACCACATCCGGTACCACCAATGATACCGATGGTCTCACCTGGTTTTGCCGTAAAGGAAATATGGGAAAGCGCCGGCTCCTTGCTGCCTGCATAGGTAAAGCTCACATCTTCAAAAACAACTCTTGCAGCGCCTGCATTTTCTTTCTGAACACTATTGCCCTGATCCGTGAGAGACGGCTGTGTATCCAGCACCTCATTCAGACGCACACCGGAAGCCATAGCCTTTGTCACTGCCACGATCAGGTTTGCAAGAGCGATCAGTGCGATCAGGATCTGGTTCATATAGTTTACAAGGGCAACCACTTCCCCCTGTGTAAGAATACCCACAGACACTTCCTTGCTTCCATACCAGAGGATTCCGATAATGGCAAAGTTCATGATAACCGTAGTGGCAGGATTCAGAAGTGCGGAAATTTTTCCCGCTCTTACCTGCACCTTGGTGTAATCGTCGTTTACTTCTGAGAATTCTTTATATTCTTCCTGCTGTCTTCCAAAAGCCCTTACCACTCTGGCACCCACATGATTCTCTCTGGTGATCAGGGAAATCCTGTCCAGGAATGACTGAGCCTTTTTGTAAATTGGCACTGTTGTGCGCATAATTCCGTAAATTACAATGGAGATCACCGGAACCGCAATCAGGAAGATCAGGCCAATCTTCACATCAATGGTAAAGGACATGATCACTGCACCCACAACAATAAAAGGGGAACGAAGGAACAGACGCAGCACCATGTTCACACCAGTCTGTGCCTGATTCACATCATTGGTGATCCTTGTCACAAGGGTAGGAGTTCCAAGCACATCCAGTTCTCTGTAAGAAAGTCTGCTGATATGAGAAAAAAGCTCCTTGCGAAGGGCAGTGCTGAATCCCATGGCTGCCTTTGCAGAAAAATACTGTGCAGTCAGAGAACATGCAAGGCCGATCACTCCAAGCAGTACCATGATCACACACTGGTGCCAGATATAGACATTGTCCTGATTCTTAATGCCGATATCCATGATTCTGGCAACAACCAGAGGCACGATCAGCTCAAAGGTGGCCTCCAGCATTTTGAACAAAGGAGCCAGAAAACTTTCTTTCTCATAGCCCTTCAAAAATATAAGCAATCTCTTCATCTTACTTCTTATTCTCCTGGATTCGTCCGTATAATCTGGTCATGGCGTTAATTCTGTGAATGATCTCATCCGTAAGCTGACCTCTTGTAAGACGCCATTTCCAGTTGTCTCCCAAAGTAGAAGGCGTATTCATTCTCGCTTCATTTCCAAGACAGAGATAATCCTGCAAAGGTACTACGCACACTTCTGCTACTGAGGACTGTGCCGCCCGGATAAGCCCCCATACACATTCATCTGTGTCTTTCTCCTCACAGGCTGTGTACTGGTTCACATAGTCTCTGTTTGACTGGGTAAGGTTTCCAAGCCAGCCCTTCGTAGTCTCATTGTCGTGGGTTCCAGTGTATACAATACAGTTTTTGTCATATCGGAAAGGAAGATATACGCTCTCGCCGCTTTCATCAAAGGCAAACTGAAGCACCTTCATACCCGGATATCCGGATTCTGCCAGAAGCTCCCTGACGCTGTCTGTAAGGAATCCCAGATCCTCTGCGATCACATCCAGATCCTTAATTTTCTCCTCCAGGACCTTGAACAGTTCTATTCCAGGACCTTTTTCCCACTTTCCATTCTCAGCGGTCTCATCTCCATAGGGAACTGACCAGTACTCGTCAAAACCGCGGAAATGATCGATCCGGACCTTGTCGTACAGCTTCATACAGTGAGTCATACGAAGGATCCACCAGTTATAACCTGTTTTCTTATGATATTCCCAATTATAAAGTGGATTTCCCCACAGCTGACCAGTTGCGGAAAAAGCGTCTGGAGGACATCCTGCCACTGCTGCCGGTGTAGCCTCCTCATCAAACTGGAACAGATCCGGGTTCGCCCATGCATCTGCGCCGTCAAAAGCCACATAGATAGGAAGATCACCGATGATCTTAATACCTCTGTCATTTGCATATTTCTTCAGCCGGTTCCACTGGCGGTAGAACCAGAACTGCTGAAAGGCATAGAAGCTGATATCCTCCTTCAGCTCCTCTCTTGCCTTAGCAAGCGCCTCCGGCTTACGTGTCTTTAAGTCCTCCGGCCACTGATTCCAGGAAATTCCCTCCAGGCTGTCCTTTACTGCCATATAAAGACAATAATCTGCAAGCCAGAAGCCCTGCTCTTTCTCAAAGGCTTCCATCTCCTCACGGATCAGCTGAAGCTCCTTTTCTTTCCCATCCATTTGGTAAAAACGTCTGTAAGCCTTCCGAAGAAGGGAAAATCTGGAAAGATAAACCTTCTCATAGTCCACATAGCTTTTGCTGCCGCCCCAGTCACATTCTGCACATTCTGCTGCTGTGAGAAGGTCTCTCTGGATCAATTCCTCCAAATCAATGAAATAAGGATTTCCTGCAAATGTGGAAAAAGACTGGTAAGGGGAATCCCCGTATCCGGTAGGTCCAAGTGGCAGGATCTGCCAGTATTTCTGACCCGCTTCTGCAAGCTGATCTACAAAAGCGTAAGCTTCTTTAGAAAAACATCCGATTCCATAGTTGGAAGGGATACTGGATATAGGCAATAAAATACCGCTGGCTCTCATCATATGTTCCTCCTGTCTGGTTCAATAACCATTATCTGCTTATTATACCGCTATCATGCATAATCGGTCAACAGAATAAAACAGCTTCGCAAATTTTATCCTGCTTTCGTTGCTGCTCAAAAAAACAGGCACCCGAAAAAATTCCGAATGCCTGTCATTTTCTTCTGCATCACATTTAAGTAATACCAAAAGACTTATATTCTTTTGACTTGATTATTTCTTACTTGTATAACCGAAGAAGAAGTATCCAAGTGGTGTGTAGTACATGCCGTCAATGTCTGGATTGAGCATATATGGCTGTGTATAGAAGTAGATCGGAGCAAGTACGCTGTCCTGTCCAATGAGGATATCCTCAGCTTCGTGGAATGCTTTCATACGCTCTTCCGGATCAGAAGTAGCTTTTGCTGCATCGATAGCTGCATCATAGTCTGGGTTAGAGTACTGAGCGTCGTTGTTACCGCCGTCTGTGTACCACATATCCAGGAATGAGCAAGGATCGTTGTAGTCTGCGATCCAGCCGTTACGGGCGATCTGGAAGTTACCATCTTTTCTGTTCTGAAGGAATACGTTCCAATCCTGGTTGTTCAAGTTAACAGTTACACCAAGCTCTGTCTGCCACATGTTCTGAAGAGCCTCACCGATCTTCTTGTGGTTATCAGCTGTGTTGTACAGATACTCTACAGTCGGGAAGCCTTCGCCGTTCGGATAACCAGCGTCTGCAAGAAGCTGACGGGCCTCTTCGCAGTTAGCCTCATAATCCTCATCGGAAATGCTGTAGTAAGAACCGCCTACTGTACGGAAGTCATCACTACCAGCACCAGCTGCATCATTTACACCGTTCGGTACATATCCGTCAGCCGGAACCTCACCAGCCTGAGAAACGTTCTCTACGATGTAGTTACGGTCGATTACAAGTGAGAACGCTTTACGGATGTTAGGGTCAGAGAAAACTTCGTCCTCTGTGTTGAAGCATACATAGTAGGTTCCAAGATAGTCACCAATCTCAAGCTCGCCAGAAGCAAGGTAGGTCGGGATCTCGTCTACAGGAAGGTTCTCGATGAAATCAAGCTCTCCGTTGTTGTAACCTTTGAGCATTGCGTTGTTGTCATCAAGAAGTGTAAACTTGATAGTATCCGGTCCAAGATTCTCATAGTCATAGTAGTTCTCGTTTTTCTCCATGGAGATGTAAGCATTGTGAGACCACTCTGTCATTTTGTATGGTCCATTGCCAATGTATGTGCTTGGATCAAATGTCCAGTTGTCACTGCTCTCTACCATATCCTGACGAACCGGGAAGGTTGCCGGGAATGCCATGATTTCTTCGAAATACGGGCAGTCATAGGTAAGATCGATCTGAAGAGTCTGATCATCAACTGCTGTAATTCCAAGAGTGCTTGGATCCGCACTTCCGTCAGCAACTGCGTCATATCCTTTTACCATGTCGATCATGTAGCAGTAATCTGCTGCTGTCTCAGGATTTGCTAGACGCTGCCATGCATAAACGAAGTCACCAGCTGTTACAGCCTGTCCATCAGACCATTTGATTCCGTCACGAAGTTTAACAGTGTAAGTAACTGTACCATCTTCGTTCTCGGCCTTTTCCCAGGACTCAGCCTGTCCAGGAGCTGTGACAGCATTTCCTTCACCATCATTTACCCATTTAGCCAGACCTTCGAACATATGGTTGCACATGATAGCTCCATCAACTGCAGAGTTCAGTGCAGGGTCAATTGTCTGTGGTTCAGATGCGATACAAAGGTTCAGGTTGAATCCTTCGTCAGATGCTGTATCCTCGGCGAATACAGGAGTTGCTGCCATGCTTAATACCATAGCTGCAGTCAGTGCCATAGACATAAATTTTCTTCTCATTACATTTCCTCCTTTATGCTTTTTTGCGCCGCATGAGAGATGAGAATCGACGCTTGTATTCATCAGCTCTTCCGTGAAGAAGAACGAAATACCTAAACTTCCTTTATTTGTCCAGCAAATGGCAGGCTGCCCAGTGGCCCGGCTCATGCTCTCTGAACACAGGAGTTACCTGGCTGCACTTTTCAGTGGCATATGGACATCTGGTGTGGAAACGGCATCCGCTTGGCGGATTCATAGGACTTGGCACGTCTCCTTCCAGAATAATACGCTTTCTTGTCCGGCTCAGCTTTGGATCCGGAACCGGAACTGCGGAAAGCAGGGTCTGTGTATATGGATGGATCGGATGTCTGTTCAGCTCATAGCTCTCGCCCAACTCAACAAGAGAGCCAAGATACATAACACCGATTCTGTTGGAAATATGACGGACAACGGAAAGATCATGGGCAATGAACAGATAAGTCAGACCCATCTGCTCCTGCATGTCCTCCAGCATGTTTACCACCTGTGACTGGATAGAAACATCCAATGCGGAAATCGGCTCGTCACAGACGATGAACTCCGGTTTTACTGCAAGGGCGCGGGCAATACCAACACGCTGCTGCTGACCGCCGGAAAACTCATGTGGATAACGGTTTGCATGCTCTGTATTTAATCCAACCTGCGCCAGCAGCTCTTTGATCATGTCAGCGCGGTCTTTCTTACTCGCTGCAAGCTTGTGGATATCAATGGCCTCTCCAATGATCTCACCAACTGTCATTCGAGGATCCAGGGAAGCGGACGGATCCTGGAAAATGATCTGCATTTTTCTTCTGTAGGGAAGCATTTTGGCAGCTTTGGCTTTTCCAAGAGGTTTGCCGTCTTTATCCAGAGGATTGTCGTAAATGGTTTCGCCATCATAAATAATCTTTCCTCCGGTTGGCTCATAAAGGCGAAGAATCGTTCTTCCCAGTGTGGTCTTTCCACATCCGGACTCTCCTACAAGACCGAGTGTTTCACCTTTTTTGATATAAAGGGAAACATCCTGTACAGCCTGTACCCCCGGACCTTTTATGCCATTTACCGGAAAATATTTTCGTAAATTCTCAATTTCAAGAAGCTTCTTTTCTTCTGCCATTTATTTCTCCTCCTTGTTCATAAGCTCCTGAACCCGAAGCCAGCAGGCGGAACGATGTTTCTCGCCCACTTCCACGTAAGGAGGCATTTTCTTCAGACAGATCTTCATGCAATGCTCACAACGTGGAGCAAACGGACATCCTTCCGGCGGATTCAGCATATCAACCGGGGTTCCCTCGATTGGAATCAGTCTTTCATAGCTCTCGGCATCAACACGGGGCATGGAACGAAGAAGACCCTTTGTATATGGATGTGCAGGCTCGTAGAAAATGTCATCTACAGGTCCCTGCTCCACAATTTTACCTGCATACATAACGGATACCTTGTCACAGATATCTGCCACAACACCAAGGTTGTGTGTGATGAAAATGATTCCCATTCCGGTCTTTTTCTGAAGATCCTTCATCAAGTCAAGGATCTGTGCCTGAATGGTAACATCAAGGGCTGTGGTCGGCTCATCTGCGATCAGAAGCTGCGGATGGCAGATCAGTCCCATAGCGATCATGACACGCTGTCGCATACCGCCGGAAAACTCGTGTGGATACTGCTTCATACGCTTCTCCACATTATTGATTCCAACCAGTTCCATCATTTCCATGGCACGTTTCTGGGCTTCTTCTTTGCTGATTTTCTTATCATGGGCACGAAGAGCTTCCACAAGCTGATTTCCGATGGTGTAAACCGGATTCAGACAGGTCATGGGATTCTGGAAAATCATAGCTACTTTGTTTCCGCGGAACGCAGTCATCTCTTCCTTGGAAAAAGAAAGGACATCTTTTCCCTCGAAGGTAATGGAGCCTCCGATAACTTTACCTGGGGACTGAAGAAGCCCCATAATAGAATATGCCTCCTGGCTCTTTCCAGAACCAGATTCTCCAACAACTCCCATAACTTCGCCATAATCAAGGTCATAGGAGATACCGCCAACGGCTTTTACCTCGCCGGCCGGGGTAAAGAAGGAGACTTTCAGGTCTTTTACTTCCAGCAATTTATTTTTCTGTTCAGACATTGTTCTCCTCCTCTCTTATTTCTTCAGCTTCGGATCAAGAGCATCGCGAAGTCCATCGCCAAACAGGTTGAATGCAAGGATCATAATGCTCAGGATCACGGAAGGTACGATCAGTCTGTAAGTATAAGTGTACATACCGCTAAGTGCGTCTGTTGCCATGGATCCAAGGCTTGGAAGAGGTGCAGAAACACCAACTCCAAGGTAGGATAAGAAGGATTCCAGGAAAATTGCAGACGGTATCTGCAGGCAGGTAGTAACAACGATCTGTCCGATACAGTTTGGAAGCAGATGACGGCGGATGATTCTGCCGCCAGATGCACCAAGTGCTCTTGCTGCGGTTACATATTCCTGCTGTTTCAGCTGAAGTACCTGGCCACGGATAATACGACTCATGGTAACCCAGTATAACAGACCAAATGCAATAAACATGGAGATCAGGTTCGGTCCAAGTACATTGACAAAGGATTTCATAGGACTGGTTCCTGATGAATTCACATAGTCAGTAAGGATTGGTTTCAGTGCAGTTGCGATCAAAAGGACAACCAGCATCTCCGGAACTGCATAAATAAGTTCAACAATACGCTGCATCACTGCGTCCACCTTGCCGCCACAGTAACCGGAAATAGCACCATAAAGGGCGCCGATCACCAGTACCAGAATAGCTGCGAATACGCCGACAGACATGGAAACACGGGCACCATACATAACACGGACCAGAATATCACGGCCATACATGTCAGTACCAAATACATGAGGGAATACTTTTTCCCCATTTGCCTTGCACTCAAGCTCTGCCTGGGAATAACCGAAAATATGCTTCTTGATTCCAAGCTCCTTGCGGATGGAATCCTCATCTACGCTCTGCTCCTCAGAAGAATCTTCTGAAGGTTTTGCAGCGACTTTTGCTTTTGCACGGATAACTGCTTCATCTTTCTTTGTAAATTTCTCGCCCTTTTTCTCAGCTTCTGCTTTCGCCTGGGCGATCATTTCATCTACATCTACTACATCGGACTGGGTTCTGGAAGCGATCTCGTCGTTCACACGCTGGGTGTCCTCCAGTGTGTAGTGATAGGGATAAAGGTTCTCAGCACCTTTGTTAAACTCGTCATAACCATATGGGATCAGAAGCGGGCCCACAAAGGCAAATAAAAACAGGAATACGATCACACCAAGTGCAACCATAGCCACCACATTTTTCTTTAATCTTCTCCAGGCATCTTTCCAGTAGGAAACACTCTGGCGGTCCTGAATAAAATCATCCTTCTCCTGTCGGGACGCAGATGCAAAATCATCCGGACTTAAATCCTGAAGGAGGTTCTCAATATCCGGCTGAAGACTCACCGGACATTTCTTAATCTTCTTATCTTCTGCCACGATCATTCTCCTCCTTTCGCAAGGCTGATTCTCGGGTCAGCAACCTTATAAAGGAGGTCTACAACCAGGTTCATCAGAATAATAAATGCTGCCAGGAAAATGGTAGTTCCCATAATAACCGGATAATCACGGTTCTGGATGGACTGTACGAAGTAACGTCCAAGTCCTGGAATTGAGAATACACTCTCTACAACAAAACCACCACAAAGAGTAAAGGCCACCTGCGGTCCTAAGTATGTAATAACCGGAATCAGTGCATTTCTAAGAGCATGCTTGAAAATAATCTTTTTGTTCTTCAGACCTTTGGCGCGGGCTGTCTTAATGTACTCCTGGCTTAAGGAATCCAGCATGGCAGAACGTGTCTGACGTGCTGTATAGCACATTGGGTAAAAGCCCAGGGCAAAGCATGGCAGTACATAGGCGCGCCATCCCTGCGACGGATCAAAAATAGACGGAAACAGATTCAGTGCATTGTTTCCAGTCAGGGTTACCAGAAGAACAGATGCCACAACGAAGCTTGGCATGGAGATTCCAAGTGTACAGATCACACGAAGAATGCTGTCTGTCAGCTTGCCTCTCTTAAATGCGGCAAGACAGCCAAGAGGTACACCCACCAGAATCGCCCATGCAAGTGCAAGTGCACCTACCTTGGCAGATACCGGGAACATATCCACGATAATGTCAAGAACTGCACGGTTCTTCTGCATCTTAAGTGATACACCGAAGTCACCGTGAAGAATATTTTTCAGATACATAAACAACTGTACATAGACCGGCTTATCCAGTCCATATTTGGCATTCAGCGCAGCCAGTGTGGTCTCAGAAGGTGTTTTTTCACTGAGCCATGGGCTTCCAGGTACAGCATTCATCAGCAGGAAGGTAAGACAGGCTACCAGAAAGATAGTCAGAATCGCCATTCCAAGTCTTTTTGCAAAATACTTTCCCATTTTTCCTCCTTATTTTTTCCGGTCGAAAACATTTATTTCGGTTTCCTTTATGAGCGATGCCGTCAAAAAGCGCCACACCCATATCAGACTGATTTCTGACCAGAGTTCATTTTTATAATATATGAAAAAAATTATAGCATTTCAATTCGCTTTATTCAAGTAACATTTTAAACTTTAGAACGGTGACGGTGCAATTTTTTAAGCTTGTACTATTTTTCAGTGCTATTATGGTATATTTTTTGTGTATTTTATACAAAGACATTTGTTTGTTTCACAAGCGCAGATTGTTTATCATAACTCTACAGCATGTTTAAAAAAAACTTTTGAGCCTGTTTTAAAAATCATTCCTGTAATCTGTACAGGACCAACCTATTTTCCAATTCAAAAAAGAAGGATACCAGCTTGGCATCCTTCTCTCTCAATTCTTACCAGTTCCCCTTTTGCTTCATCCGGCTCCGTATCTTTGCCGCAGCTCATAAGAAAAGCCACACCCAGAAGAACCAGCAGCAGAATCCAGCCTTTTTTTCTCATATAGTTCTCCATTTCACACTGTATTTCTGTGAGTATGTGCAAAATAGAGCATATTATGCATAATGGACGTCTTTTCTCAAAAACCCTTTTTCTTTATATAGAAGGCAATGTCATGATAAACCCGCTTCCGGTCTGTCTCATTCAGAATTTCGTGGCGCATTCCCGGATACAGCTTGCCTTTCACGTCTACATAACCGGCGCGCCGCATATCCTGCACTGCTTTTGCAAAATGACGCACGTTGATCATACAGGGATCATCAGAACCACTGACAAAAAGCACGGGCATTTTCGGTCTGGTGCAGTGCCAGTGCTTTACGTCGTAAGCACGCTTCATCAGCTCAAAAAGTGCCAGATAGCCATCATCTGTAAACGTAAAGCCACAAAGTTCAGAATCGGAGTATTCCTGAGCTGCTGCCTTATTGGCACAGATCCAGGAAGTACAGTTTTTGTCCTTGCGGAAGCGCATCACATTTCCGGCAAAGGAAAGGGTTTCGATAACTTTACTCTTGTGAGCTGGTCCAAACACAGCACTTTCCATATGGGCAATTGCTTCTCCAAGAGATCTTGCCCCATTCTTGCTTGGAGAACCACAAACGATCAGCATGTCCATGCAGTCATCATGATCTCTTGCAAAAGCGCGCACGGCCAGCGAACCCATACTATGCCCGAATAAGATCAATGGCAGATCCGGAAGCTGCTGGTGCATTTCCCGGTTCACCACCTCAATATCCTTGAGGATCGCATCCGCGCCGCCGCCATACATATATCCCAGGTCATCCAGCGCCCGCACACTTTTCCCATGGCCACGGTGATCGTGGATCACGCATACATAGCCTTTTTTAGCCATGTATTCCATAAAGGGAAGATAGCGCTCCTTGTATTCGCTCATCCCATGAACAAGCTGCAGGATTCCTCTGTACGGTGTCTCATCCGGAACCACTGCCAGAACGGAAATATCAAGTCCATCCGCCTCTGATTCTATATAAGCTTCATACTTTGCACCCATAGTTTTTCCGCCTTTCTTCTTTTTTATTATCTTAACATAAATACCCGGTATCCGTAAAGTTACTGGTTACTGTGAACGGAGTGAGCAGTAACACTCTGTAAATACTTTGACACTCTCCCAAGAGTATACTATAATAAAAAAGATGTCACACAGATTTATATGTGAAATTTTTACAGACGGTCAATTTATGAAATTATAATATCATAGACATCACCAGAGCATGTTTGAAAAAGGCTTTCTGCAAGATGTACGTCACAATTTGTGGAAGATTTTGTCCGGATGAGGACGCTGTAGTGGGCTACGTAGGCCGAATTCGGGCGAAATATACCGCAAGTGGGGCGTGCAGATTGCGGGAATGATCTTTCAAACAGGCTCTAAACCTAACAAGGAGGAAACATGGAAGAAAAACAACTAAATATGCCAGATGAACACCCTGTTCCGAAGAAAAAAAGAAAAGGAAAGGCCGGACGCATTCTGCTTCTGCTTATTCTTATCCTTGTCGCCGGCGCAGCCATTGGCTACTATTTCTACGAACGCAGCCAGCCAGCCAAAGAATTGGATAAATATCTTACCGGCATCCAGAGCCTTGATTTCGACACAATGGAAAGTATGCTCCAGAGCGCCGATCTTTCCGCTCTTGACAATGCAGATGTGCGAAACGCCACCTACGAAAGCTTCTTCAAATCCATCAACGCCAAAATGACCTGGAAGATCACAAAGACACGTTTCAGTTTTCAAGACGGCACTGCAGAAGTCACTGCGCGGATCCGCTATGTAGACGGATCTGATATCTACCGTGAAACTGTAACCGAATTCCTTCGTCAGATTGTTTCCAGCGCCTTTTCCGGAGAGAGTCTTACAGAACAGGAAACCCAGGACAAGCTTGCTGCTATTTTAATAGAAAAAGCCTCCAGCCTGGAAGACAAATTCAGTGAAACAGACATTGTTTATCCTATGATCAAAGTAAACGGCCAATGGAAGGTTACGGCTCTTGATGATGAAACGGTAAAGATCATGTCCGCTAATTTCAAAAGTGTGGAAGATGAGATCAGCCAGACACTGGCGGCTTCCGATTCCACAGCGGAGGGAACCAATCATCCAGCTGATTCTACAGACCAGACGCCAGCCACATCCACCGGAACCATTGATCTTTCCAACCAGCGTTTCTCTATCCACTATACCAGAAATGTAGTTTCCACAGACTTTGGCGGTGAGCCCTGCCTTCTCGTCTACTATGACTACACAAATAACGGAGAAAGTTCTTCCAGTGCTATGGTAGATGTAAATCTTACCGCTTATCAGAATGATGCGGCTCTTGAAGCAGCTATTCCGGCAAACAGTGATGAGGCTGTTGATGCATTTATGAAAGAAATCCAGCCAGGAGAAACAGTAAATGTATGTCAGGCTTTTTCCCTTAACGATATGAGCCCGGTTACCTTACATGCTTCGGACGCATTTGGTCTGGATACAGGAATTACAGCAGCACAGACATTAAATCTCCAGTAAAACAAGCAGCCAGTCCAGCACCATATGGGAAACTGAAATCTTTTATACGCGAAAGTTCCGTTTAAGACTTTCGCGTATTTTTTATGCCTCTCTTTGCATTTTCAGACAGCTCCCTGTTTTTTGCAGCTAAAAATCCATTTTTTACCATATTTTATCCAGGCTTTTTCGTATAATTCCCATGATAAAAAGAGACACTATAGTTATGAAAGGATGGTGACTTATGGAAAATAAATTTTTAAATTGTTTCTGTCTGACTCTTACAATAATCGGTGCCGTCAACTGGGGACTGATCGGGTTTTTCAACTTTAATCTGGTAGCTTTCCTTTTTGGAAGTATGAGCTGGATCTCCAGAATCATTTACGCACTGGTCGGACTTTCGGGTCTGTATCTGCTCAGTTTCTATGGAACGCTCTGCTCCAATGAAAATAATGCGTCATAAGTTAAAAAAGCCAGGAAACTTAATTCCTGGCTTTTAAAGAGCGATAGACGGGGCTCGAACCCGCGGTCTCGACCTTGGCAAGGTCGCGCGTTACCAACTACGCCACTATCGCACAAGCGGGTGATGGGAATCGAACCCACGTATCCAGCTTGGAAGGCTGGTG
>ENA-OQLI01000260-OQLI01000260.1-human-gut-metagenome-genome-assembly--contig:-NODE-260-length-75057-cov-3.945162_pt1 | contig 75057 bp, 101 predicted proteins | sample MGYA00242805_ERZ504812 | MGnify/ENA primary metagenome ERZ504812 (study PRJEB26092, sample SAMD00036430) | human gut metagenome | host: Homo sapiens | study: EMG produced TPA metagenomics assembly of... | reverse complement strand
TAAAGGGTGGGGTGTCAGAATGGGAGAAACGTTAACCTTCAACCGAAGCGAACGTGAAGGATCGGTACCCGTGATGAGGAAAACTGGTAAGGCGTCATCCTGAAGCGACAGCGAAGGATCTGTTGCCGTGGTGAGGAAAGCGGTAAGATGTTATTCAACGTAAAAAAACCGCTGCCTATATAGGGAACGGTCTTTTGCTTTCAGTCAGGGCAGGTAATAGAGGCGATTTTATCAATTGCGTAGTGGAGTTCACTCACGATTTCCGTGTCGGCGGCTTTGTAATACATTTCTTTTCCATTGCGGCGGGATGTAATCAGTCCGCAGGCTTTCAGCAGACGCAAGTGGTGGGAAATGGCAGGACTGCTCATGTCCATGATGGCGGCTATATTGATGACACATTCTTCCATGTGGTAGAGAATCCAGAAGATTTTCAGCCGCGTGGGATCGCTGAGCTGTTTCAGCAGGATGGATACATCATCGATTGTCTTCCGGGATGGCAGGCGGCTGATGATACGTTCTTCATCATTTCCATGGTGGTGCGGAAGTCCGCATTTATTTTTTGTCATATGGGATACCTCTTTAGAAATTATTTTTCTTAATTGTAACATACATGGGAAAATAAGCATGATAAATTTGTCAGAAAAGAGTCTTGACAAAATGTAAAAGAAAGAATATAATACGATTAACGATTAAATGATTGTTTAAGTGTAGAATAAAGGAGAAGAAAAATGAAAAAAAGTTACAAGATTGATGTGGATTGCGCTGCATGCGCACTGAAGATGGAAGATGCCGCGAAAGCAACGGCAGGCGTTAAAGACTGCGTAGTCAATTATATGCTGCTCAAGATGAATGTGGAATTTGAAGACGGGCAAGACCCGAAAGCCGTTATGCAGGAAGTGTACAAGAACTGCAAAAAGGTAGAGGATGACTGCGAGATTTTCCTGAAATAAAATGGTTTGACAGGCTGTTAGGATATTGGCCGGCAAGGGAAAAGAGGCTGACATGAACAAGAAACAGAAGAGAAATTTAATACGCATTATCGTGGCGGCAATCCTAATGATTGTCCTCCATTTTGCGCCGGTAAGCGGTATGGTACGGTTCGGGTTTTACTTGGTTCCTTACTTGATTATCGGGTATGATATTTTGTGGAAAGCCTTTAAAGGCGTGAAGAACCGGCAGCCTTTTGATGAAAGCCTTCTTATGGCGATTGCCACACTGGGGGCGATTATCCTGGCTGTTTATGAAGACGGTGATTACACGGAAGCCATCGGCGTTATGCTTTTCTACCAGATCGGCGAATGGTTCCAGAGCTATGCCGTCGGCAAGAGCCGCAGAAATATCAGCGAGCTGATGGATATTCGTCCTGATTACGCAAATGTGGAAAGGGAAAACGGGCAGCTGGAAGCGGTCGATCCTGACGAAGTGGAAGTGGGGACGATCATCGTCGTGAAGCCCGGTGAAAAGATTCCAATCGACGGCGAAGTGGTGGAAGGCAGTTCTACACTGAATACCAGCGCCCTGACAGGGGAAAGCCTGCCCCGTGAAGTGGAATCGGGCGATGAAGTCATCAGCGGCTGCATCAATATCAATGGTCTTCTGAAAATCCGGACGACGAAAGAGTTTGGGGAATCGACGGTTTCTAAAATTCTTGATCTTGTGGAAAACGCCAGTTCCCGTAAATCAAAAGCGGAAGATTTTATTTCTAAATTTGCCCGTGTATATACTCCGGCCGTGGTAGCGGCGGCGATCGCTCTTGCCCTCGTTCCTCCGTTTGTCCGTATGGGATTCATGGGGGTGCCGGCTGACTGGGATGTGTGGATTTACAGGGCGCTTACGTTCCTCGTTATTTCCTGTCCCTGCGCGCTGGTTATCAGTATTCCCCTGAGTTTCTTCGCCGGCATCGGCGGCGCGAGCAAGGCGGGCGTCCTTGTAAAGGGATCGAACTATCTGGAAACGCTCTCCAAGGTTAAGACGGTGGTTTTTGATAAGACCGGTACCCTGACCAAAGGGGTGTTCCAGGTGACTGCCGCCCATCCGCAGGAAATGAGCGAAAAAGAACTGCTCCATCTGGCAGCCCATGTAGAACGGTACTCCACGCATCCTATCGCGGCTTCTCTCCGCGCAGCGTATCCTAACGAATCGGACAGCTGCCGTGTGGAAGCAGTGGAGGAAATAGCCGGGGAGGGGATCCGTGCCCATGTAAACGGCAATGTAGTATGTGTGGGAAATTCCAAAATGATGGAAGCCGTAGGCGCCGAATGGTATGACTGCCATCGTCATGCTGCGGGTACGGTCATCCATGTGTCCATCAATGGAAGATATGCAGGTCATGTGATTATTTCCGATGTGGTGAAAGAAACATCAAAAGCGGCCATTGCCGCTCTGAAATCGGTGGGTGTCGCCAGGACGGTCATGCTCACAGGTGATGCGAAAGAAGTCGCTGACGCTGTAGCAAAGGAACTTGGCATCGACCAGGTACGCAGCGAGCTCCTGCCGGCTGATAAGGTGCAGAACGTGGAAGAGCTTCTTATGGAGAATAAAGGAAACGGAAATCTTGCTTTTGTCGGAGACGGTATCAATGACGCTCCCGTGCTCACCCGCGCGGATATCGGAATTGCCATGGGCGCGATGGGATCTGACGCGGCAATCGAAGCGGCGGATGTGGTTCTTATGGATGATGATCCCATGAAGATTTCCCATGCGATCCGGATTTCCCGTAAATGTTTGGACATCGTCAACCAGAACACATGGTTCTCTATCGGTATTAAGCTGGTTGTGCTCCTCCTGGGAGCGGTCGGCATCGCCAATATGTGGTTTGCCATCTTTGCCGATGTAGGCGTCATGATTCTTGCCGTACTGAATGCTATGCGTGCTCTCTTCGCAGGACGGACCGCATAAAAAGAAAGTGGATCTTGTGAAATAATAAACAATAATAATGAGAACAAATAATAACATCGACCGCGGAGGTTTCCCTGCTCCGCGGTTTTTGCATGGAAAGCAGAAAGGAATCGTATGAGAATAGTTAGCTTGCAGCTGACAGCTGCCAGCTAACGGCTAATAGTTTACAGCTGATAGCTTTTATCTTTTTAACGTTTCCCTCACCACAGTAACAGATTCTTCGCTGGCACTCAAAATGACGTCTAATATTCTCTGTCATTATGATGCTTAGCGTCCCTCCGTCATTATGATGCCTTACCGTATCCCGTCATTCAGAGCGGGGGCAAGAATGCTGTGTGGAAAAATGAGAAACGGCAGCGTGACACGGAGTGAAGAATCTATTACTCTGATGACACCTTACCGGCTTTCCTCACTACAGCAGCAGATCCTTCGCTGGTGTACTGGATGACGTCTTACTGTATCCCGTTTGTACCCTGCAGGAATGCAATAAAAAAGAACCGAAGTGAATCGGTTCCTGATGGACATAAGTCAGACGGTATCCAGATTTTTCAAAATTTTTCCAAGAACACCCTGGAAGATTTTCATATCCGTATCCGATACGCCCTGGTAGAAACGTCTGTCCAAGGCGATGGCTTCTTTGCGGCTGACTTCTTCCACTTCTTTTGCCCGGTCGGTAAGGAAGAGGCGGTATTTCCTTGCATCTTCTTCTACCCGCTCTTTGCGTATGAGGCCCTTTTTAATCATGGTCCGTACCATGACGGTGATCGTGGGGTTGGTCAGGTGGAGGTGATCTTCCAGTACCTTCTGGGTGACCACTTCTTTTTTATGTGTGGACAGGTAGGCGATGATAAGCGCCTGGCGGGCGGTGAGCCCGTATTTCTTCATGATGGAAGACTGTTTCAGGAGCATGCGTTTATGTGCCTGCCCCAGATTATACGTCAGCCCCATCTGGTCGCTTTTTTTCAGGTCATCAGGGTGTAAATGGATTTGCTTTTTCATGGATACCACCTGTCTCTGTTTATACAAAACTCACATACGGTTATAAAGGAAATAGAAGGGTACACGAGCGGAATTTACGGTAAAAAAACGTAAGTAACTTGCGCAGGAATGTTACGGCTGCTCTGCAGTTCCTGCTGAAGCAAGGGGAATCATGGTCTCATCATGGGGGGCTTTTCGGGGTTCCGTCATAATCCATCTGTCCCTGCTGTCGATTTCCCCGACCAGGATCCGTTCTCCTACATGGATGCGGAACAGGATATGGCCGTCCGTATCAATGCGCTCTACGGAAAAATGATTGCTTGAGACGGTATACGTGTTTTTCCAGACGATATTCATGTTTTGACGGATTATAATCGTCATCTTGCCGTCTTTATATTCTTTTTCAAACGCGGTAAGCCGGCCGAACCCGTCATTGAAAAATACGGTAGACGCTTCATCAGCGCCGTCATCGGCGGAATAAAAAGAAGAATATAAGATTTGATTATCCATACCGGAAACGCTGTTATGGATAATAACGGCTGTCCCTTTTGCGGTATTGGCAAATGCGGCGCAAGGCAACAGAACCGCCACTGTAAAAATGACCGGTAAATATGAGCGAGCAGACATAAAATGTCCTTTCTTTTAATTGGCTGCCTGATTTTATGCCGCTGCAAATCAAGCTGCATGGAATCAGACAGTTAACATCTCATCATTATTTTACCATGTTTTTCATGAAAAATGGATAGCCTGCATTGTATTTTTATATAGAAGCTAAAGAACTTTTCTTGTCCCCATTATAAAAAAGAAGCCCGCCGGTGTTTAACTTTTATGGTACCGCCGTACATTGTAATATTTTAAGGCAGTTGGTATACTAAAAGAAATACAGAGAAATTCAGCGGGGAACAATATGAAGATTTTGGTCAGTGCCTGTCTGCTGGGGAAAAAGTGCAAGTACAATGGCGGAAGCAATTTCAATGAAGCGGTGGCGGCGTTTTGCAGAGGGAAGGAAGTTATTGCCGTCTGCCCTGAAATTTCTTCCGGTATGGGAAGTCCGCGGGTGCCTGCGGAAATCGTTAACGGAAAAGTAACCGATAGAAATGGGAAAGACGTGGATGAAATCTACCGCGGCGGTGTGGAAAAGGTCATGGAGGAGATTAAAGGTGAAGAAATTGAATTAGCGGTTTTAAAAGCACGGAGCCCTACATGCGGTGTCCGTGAAATTTATGACGGCACATTTACGGGAACGAAAATCAAGGGCGCCGGTATTTTTGCCGAAGCGCTTATGAAAAAAGGAATTTCCGTGATGGATGAAGAGGAATTGGAGACAAATTTCTTTTTGAAACATAAGGAGGAATTATGAAAAAATTATTGGCAATCACTGCATTATCGGCGGCGCTTTTTTTCGGGCAGACTGCTGCGGCGGAAGAAAAAGCGGCGGAGGAAGTAAAACCGTCCCATGTGGAAATGGTCCTTGTCCTTGATGAAAGCGGTTCCATGAGCGACCTGACCCGTGATACGATTGGCGGTTTCAATTCCATGATCGAAAAAGAAAAGAAACTGGATGTGGACGCCCATGTGACGACTGTGCTTTTTAATGATCAGTATAAGATGCTTTATAACCGGCGGGAACTCAAGGATGTCAGCAAAATGACGGATAAGGATTATACGCCTGGCGGTATGACGGCGCTTTTGGATGCTGTGGGACGTACGATCCACAAGATGGATATGGTAGCAGGGATTCATCGTAAAGATAAAGGGAATAAGGTCCTTTTTGTCATTATTACCGATGGAGAGGAAAATGACAGCAAAGAATATACTTATGCCGATGTGAAGAAGCTCATTAAGGACCGGCAGGAAAATGCGGGCTGGGAATTTATTTTCCTCGGCGCGAATATCGATGCCGCGGCGGCAGCGGAAAACCTGGGTATCGGCAGAGACCGCGCGGTCAAATATAAAAATACGGGCAGCGGCGTCCGCGCCAACTTCAAGGCAGTGGCAGAACTGTCGGACTCTCTTGCGAAGTCGGGGAGGGTGTCGGATGAATGGAAAGAAACGGTAGAAAAAGATGAAGACGATGCAGCCGATAAACAGTCTGCAGCCGTCACACTGCATCGCCGGTAAAAGAATCTTATAAAGGAATTACATAATGAAAAAGACTTCCCCGTCAAAAGGAAAGTCTTTTTCATTTTTGCTGTCATTTGGGCAGAAATGGAAATTCACTGCGCCGGGGTGTCCTCACACAATGGTCATTTTTGTCTATGCAGACAAAAAAAGAGCCTTTACAGGCTCTTAATCCTTTTCAGTTACCAAAAGGATCTTTTCCTTCGCCACATTCTTCCGGTGTCTTGCAGTATTTAATCTGCCGGCAGATGCATTTATCTTTCAGCTTGTACAGCTCCGGCATGAAGTCCATGATCCTGTTGAACGTATCATCGTTGATGGAATATTTCGTCCAAAGTCCTTCCCTTCTGGCATCAACGACGCCTGCTTCAATGAGAATCTTCATGTGGTAGCTCAGTGTAGACTGGGACAGGGTGAAATTGGAAAGAATATCACAGGCGGACATTTCCTTGCAGGAAAGCATATCAATGACGCGGAGACGCGTTTCGTCGGACAGCGCTTTGAAAATGGTGGCAAATTCTTTGTAACTCGGTTCGTAATCCATAAAATCCTCTTTTCCGCGGGAATTCCATAAGCAGATTTCCAAGCAGTTCTATCGATACATTTAAATATGTAGCCATTGTAAATGATATAAAAAGTATTGTCAATAAATAAAAGCGTATGTATTCGAAAGTTTCATAATAAATGGGAATGAAATGCGTTTAAGGAATGGATGACATGGTAAATGTGTATGAAATTATTTCATTATAAAAGAAAGAAAAACAGCTTATTAAAATGAAAACGTATATACCCGTTTGAAAAAGGTTACCCGGTTTTGCAGATTTTATGGTTTCGCTTTTTCCAGCATTTTTAAGGCCCATGCAGCGGCATTTTTAAAATCTGTTTCGTTCGGGTGCTTTTCCGCTTCCTGTAAACGCGCCAGACGTTCCGGTGTCATGGGGTGGACTTTTTCCGCATGCTCATTCCGTTTTCCGATGTGGAAGGAGTGGACGCGGCCCTGTGACATGAAACCGCCTAAAAATATATTATCTTTTGCCAGCAGCTCTGATGAACTTTTCAGGTAGCTCATTGCCGCAGGAGAGTCGGGATAGGTGCCTGCCGTGCCGTAGATAGCGACTTTCTTTCCATGGAGGGAAGAGAGGACATTTCTTGATGGCATGTCGGCGCCCTGGCGGTAACCCCAGAATCCTACGTAAATCAAATCATAACAGGAAAGATCGTTCGGCTGACGGCCGGATTCAAAAATTTCCTTTTCACAGGGAAGAGCTTCATAAATCGCTTCTCCCACGGCTTTCGTATTTCCTGTGCGAGATGACCAAAGTACGAGTGCTTTCATGATACCTCCTCGATAATCGATTAACTTATATATTTAAATCTTCCTATTTATACTAACCGATGCAGACATTTCCGTAAAGATAGCAGTTTGACAGCAGGCGTATTTCTTCATAAGATGAAATACGGAAATATTTGCAGACCGGAGGAGGCGAGGGAATGAGGCGGTGGATCATGCACGTGGATATGGATGCTTTTTATGCGTCTGTAGAACAGCGGGATCATCCGGAATGGCGGGGGAAACCGGTCATTGTGGGCGGCAGTTCCCGCCGCGGCGTGGTGGCGACTGCATCCTATGAGGCCCGCGCGTTCGGCGTCCATTCCGCCATGCCCGCGGTAAAAGCGAAAGAGCTTTGCCCTGACGCCATTTTTACAGCGCCCCGCTTTGAGGTGTACAAAGCCGTTTCAGCTGAAATTCATGAGATCATGCTGCATTATGCGGTGGAAATCGAGCCGCTTTCTTTAGATGAAGCATTCATGGATATTTCAGGTCTTTGCGGGAAGTATGAAACTCTGGGGGCGGTAGGCCGTGCCATCAAAGCGGAAATAAAAGAAAAAACGGAGCTTGTGGCATCGGCAGGCATCGCACCAAATAAATTCCTGGCAAAGCTGGCAAGCGATCTGGATAAGCCTGACGGTCTCCGTATTATCCCTTATGGGAAAGAAAGGGAAATCCTTGCGCCCCTTCCCGTACGCCGCCTTTGGGGTGTAGGAAACGTGACGGAAAGGAAATTGCGGAATGCGGGGTTTTTGACAATCGGAGATATACAAAAAGCGCCCTTCGCAAAACTGGCTTCCGTTTTGGGAAATCAGGCGTCTCTCATACAAAGGCTGTCTTTCGGCGTGGATGACCGTGCCGTAGAGGCGTCACGGCGGATTAAGTCCATCGGAGACGAGTCGACTTACGAAAAGGATTTGACGGAACCTGCAGACATTGACCGGCAGATCGCCATACACAGCGATGTGGTGGCAAAGCGGCTCCGCAGGCACAAGCTGGCGGGACGGACGATTTCCCTTAAGGTACGGTTTGCTTCATTCCGTACAGTGACGCGTTCCCTCTCTCTGGAAGAGGGGACAGATTTGCAGGAGGAAATATATGCCGCCGCGCTGGAACTCAAAAAACGGATTTACATGAATGAGGGGGTGCGCCTGATCGGGGTGACGGCATCCAACCTGGCGCCGCCGCTGGAAACGGTGGATCTTTTTTCGACTGTGAGGGAAAAGCAGGCCAAAGCGGCAGCAGTGATGGACGCCATACAGGAAAAATTCGGGGAGCATGCTTTGCGGAAAGGCTTCTGGCTGGAGGAAGAAAAAAGGAAAGAGATGGAAGAAAAGGAAAAAGAAAACAAGGAAGCGCCCGAAGAAGAGTAAGAGCTCCTTCATAACGGATGAGTTTTACAACAGACACAGATACATGTCACAGGAGGTTAGCATGGTCAACGAAAAAAGAATGAGAGAAACGTTTGAAGAATTGGTACGCATTTATGCGCCCAGTAAAGGGGAACGGGAAGTGTGCGACCTTTTGAAAAAGAAATTGAAAGCGCTGGGGGCCTCGGAAATCATCGAGGACAATAACGGTTCCGTAGGAGGGGGGGACAGCGGCAACCTGATTGCCGTTTTTCCTGCAAATGCGGAAGGGCTTCCGTCAGTGGCGCTCACGGCACACATGGACTGTGTGGAATGCTGCCGGGGGATTGATCCTGTTCTTGAGGACGGTGTGTACCGTTCCCGCGGCGGAACCATTCTCGGGAGTGATGACAAAGCGGGCGTGGCGGCTATTTTGGAGGGACTTGCGCTGATGAAGGAAAATTTCATTCCCCACGGGAAGGTTACCGCCATCTTTACGGTACAGGAGGAAATCGGACTTGTCGGTTCAAAGAATATAGAAGAAAAATATCTGCAGGATATTGATTTCGGCTATACGTTTGACGCGGACGGAGAAGCAGGGCATGTTTTTACCGCAGGGCCGTCGCATTACGCGATGAAATTCACATTTCACGGAAAAGCGGCCCATGCCGGCATGGAACCGGAAAAGGGATTGAATGCCATCGCCATAGCGGCAAAAGCCATTGCTTCGTGCCCATCGGGACGGATTGATGAAGAGACAACCTGCAATATCGGAACGATTACCGGCGGGCGCGCGACGAATATAATTCCCGAACTTTGTGTGGTGGAAGCGGAAGCACGGAGCCGTGACGAAGGAAAACTGGAAAAGCTGGTCGGTGAAATTGTGGCCGCTTTTGAAAATGCCGCCGGGACATTTCCTTCCGGCACACTGGAAATAGAAAAAGTAAAAGAATACGACGCGTTCCGTATCGAAGAAACCGCGCCGCTTATGAATTTATTCCGCGTGGCCTGCAAAGAAGCGGGATTTGCTGTAAAAACAGCGCCCTGCGGAGGAGGAAGCGATGCGAACCTTTTTTGTGTGAAAGGATTTCCTTCCGTCCTGGTCGGCGTGGGAATGACAGATTTCCATACCAATCGTGAAAGCCTGAAAGAAAAAGATTTATATGATGCGGGGGAACTGGTATATCGCCTTTTAGAAGCGGAAAGTCATTTTGCGGGAGAATCGGCAGAAGATATGATAGATCCGGCTCGTGAAGGGAGAATGGGGAATGAATACAGAAAATAAAATGAAAAAGATTGTCATCATAGCAGGGGTAGTTATTATATTTCTTTTGGCGGCGCCCTATCTTTACAAGGTGCTTCTGTACGGAGTGGGGTGGGTGATATGGGGATTCATGGCGTATTTCATCGGTGGCGTTCCATTGAGTGACATATTGAGTTGGTGGCATATTTTCCTGGAGTGATATGTTAGACCGGCGGTGTATCTGAAACGGAGGAGCAGATGAATCTCATAGAAAAAATAAAGGCAATAGAGATATATGTATGCGAAAATTTTGAAGAACTGGGGCTGGATGATCCTGTAGAGGAAGAATATTTTTCTGCTTATGAAGAAATAAAAGGCGCTTCGGACAAGGAGCTTCAAACCTTTGAAGAAGACTATGGAGTTTCTCTGCCTGAAGACTGGAAAGAGCTTTACCGCTATAAGAACGGCAGCGGTTTTTTCAGCATGCTGCCCTGCGTATTGGGAAAGGGAGAGTATGTGTTTTCCCTCTTGTCTTTAGAACAGATAAGGCGTGTAAAGGGATACTTTCAGAACAGGGATGCACTGCTGACAGATTTTCCTGATTATTTTTCCAAAGAAGATATAGGGCGGATGGCGGACGCCAGACTGCGGCCATATTTATTTCATACGAAATGGTTTCCCTTTGCGGAGTATTGTGACAGCTGCTACCTGATGCTGGACTTTGCGCCCGGAAAGGCAGGGAAAGAGGGGCAGATTCTCTGCTACGTGCATGATCCGGACAGTGTAACTTATGCGGCGGAAAATATAACAGACGTGGTGGGCAGCATAATCAAAGATAATCATATAGTAAAGAGAGACCGGCAATGAGAGGAGCTTCGTCAGAATGGACAGTATGGAATGGTTTCTGGGAAGCGTCGCTGTATTGACTGCTGTCCTGCTTGTTGGTCTGGATACGGTACGCTCCCTGCAAAGATATCGGGTGAGACTCGGACGGCTTCTGAAAAATCTGACATTGACAGAACGGATAGAGATTGATTTGGGAGCATGGCTTGCCGTTACGGTTATTCTCGGTATGAATACATGGTATTTTAATGAGTCTGATGTGGGCATGATGGCAGCTCTCCTTCTGGCGTATATTGTCTGTGGTGTAATTAACGGTGTGCCTCTTGGATGGTGGATTCTGTGGAAAGCCCGGCAGTCCGAGCGCCTTGATTCCGGAATTGTGCCCGAATTGCGGAGGGACTTTTACTATTTTTCCATTATTTTGTCCATGGGGGCTACGATCGCTGTTGCTACGGGAATGGCTGCGGCCAGTCTGATTTTTGTAAGATGGATGGCCGGGCGGTAAAGGAAAAGCCTTTACATGTCCCTTGTCGCGGCAGTGTTGCCGGTGTGCTTGTTTTGTGGACAGGGGATCCGTTTGTATAAGAGGGGATGCGGAAGGATCCGGCGAATTAAAAGAAGGGGAGAGAGATGTTTTCAAGCGTACCGGCGGAAATTTTGGGATTGGTGGCGGGATGGGGATTTCTTCTCATCGTGGCAGCTTTTTGCTTTCCTATACGTTCGTCTTATCAGAAACCGATAGGGAAGGGGAAAATCGTAACGGCGGCTGCAGTTTCTTCTATTGTTCTCGTGTTGGGGATAGGAGCACTTTCTAATCTGTTTCTGTCATGGGCGAAAGCGGGGACGTCATTTCTTTTGTGGCTCACAGGAGTTGCGGTACTTGAGATAGGTTTATTGCTTGCTTTTACTTACAGAAAAACACGGAGGTGGCGTAAACAAAATCCTTTATATGCTGTCGTCAGGATGGAATACCGCTATGGGTTGTGGAAAGAGCGGGGCGTCATGCTCCTTTCCATAAACCGGGTTCCCGTTCAATCTTCCAATGATGCGGTTGTTGCGGGAAGGACAGCATATATCCGCGCGGGGGAACACACTCTGGAGCTGGCGGGATACACAGCAAGGCATGGCTATAAACGGCCTTCATTTCCTGTGGAGGAGGGGCGGTGTGAAAAGACCGTTGCACTGAAAGCCGGCCGACACTATCAAATTATATTTGACAGGAAACGTAAGATATTCAATATTAATGAGGGAAAATGACAATCATACGGATAGGTGCATTCTGTCTGTCAGCGTTATTTTCAGGAGGATTCAATGGAAAAACGGCCTGATTTTGAGACATTGGTCTCATATGAAGAGTTCAAAAAATATTACTGGTACCGTAAAGAACTATCCGGTATATGCAGAAAACTCGGGATTGAATACAGGGGAACCAAACAGGAACTGAATCATCATATAGAAGAGTACTTTTGCGGAAAATTGGCGGAAAGGAAAGATGTACCGCGCCTTTCTAAAAAAGTATCTGATATAGAATTACATACGCCGCTTTTGGACTGCGGTTTTTCCTTTAACGCTTTTTTCAGGGAGTATTTTGCGAAACAGACAGGAACCAGGCCTTTTAAATTCACGGCGGATATGGCGGCGGCATGGCGGAAAGTAAAAGTGGAAGAAGACAGATCGTTTACCATGCAGGACATGCTGGATGTATACCGGGGGAAATCGGGCTATGCAAAATATGACGCATCGGTTTGTGAGTGGAACCGATTTGTAAAAGATTTCTTCCGGGATAAAAGGAACACGGGATTTCGTTATCCGCTGCGGATGGCGGCTGCCCTATGGCAGGCAGTGAAAGAATCTGACCTACCGAAAGTATATTCTTCTGATTTAAGAGAAAGGTATAAAATGCTTTTGGCAAAGAAGGAGAAAAGCTTCTCCAATTTTAAAACATCCAAGGAGAATAAAGGTCATGAGTAATTCCATATCTCTGCCGTTCCTGATCATAGCAACGGGGACCATACTCTTTGTGTATATGAGTGTAGTCGTCATGGAGCTCCGCTCTGCTTATGAAGAGAGTTTCTGGAAGCAGGTGCTGAAAATAGGAGGCATCATTTTCACCTTGATGACCCTGTTAATTTTGGGATTGGATTTTGTGCTGACCCGGTTTCGGGAAAAAGCATTTTTACTGGCGCCCGGCCTGCCTATATCGGGTATCATCCTTGTGTATATGAGAAGTATTGTGCTGGCATGGCGGTGGCGGAAAAGGAATCCGTCTCATGCCCTTATCCGGATGAAAAGACGCGGCGGTTTCCTGAAAGCCGTCGGCGCCGTAATCCTTTCTGTAGACGGCGTGCCGATTCAAAAATCGAAAGCGGCTGTTGTGGTCGGAAAGAGCGTATATATTCTTCCCGGGGAGCACAGGCTGGAAATGGCGGGATATACCTTGCGGCACCAGCTGTCGAATATACCGTCTTTTCCAAATAAGGGAAAGCAGCAGGAACAGACGGTCCGATTTACCGGCGGCAGGCGCTATATACTCCGCTATGAACCGGCGGGCAGAAAGCTTGAAATAAGTGATAACGGGCCGATCTGATTTATACCGCTGCCGTTATGTTTATGCTATAAAAAATATATAAGCAAAAAATCCCCATAACTGCGGGGATTTTTATGTAGACGGCAAACAAACGGCAAAAAATTCATTTATACATGGTTTCAATGTATTGGTCTGCTTCTTTGCGGATATCATCTGTGTAATGAATATAGGTGGCGGCAACGGTGGCTACATTATCACCTAAAACAGCCGCAACAAGATTAATATCTTTTGATTTTGATAAAAGCATAGTGGCAAAGGTATGCCGTAAGGTATGAACGGAAATTCCCTGTTTTAATTTACGCAGCTGCCTATTCATGAGGGCATGTGTACTTGGTGTTGTAGGAATAACACGGCCGTCAATAGATATGGGAACGGTCTGTTTCCATGCATTTAATCTGGCTGCCAGTTTCGTATTCATATGTATGGTTCGGTTTCCGTTCCGTGATTTTACGGCTTTAAATCCCCGTTTTTGGGATGATATCCAGTTATATTGCTTATCTATAGTGATTGTTTGTCTGGTGAAGTTAATACTATTCCATGTTAATCCGGCTATTTCCCCGTATCTCATACCCGTATTTAAGGCGATGAAAGCAATCATGTAAAAAGTGGGGGTGGCGCTTAATGCATCCAGCAGTTGCAATGATTCTTTTTCAGTCAATGCTTTTATTCTCCGGATGGTTTTATCTTTTGCTTGCGTGACGCTATTTGCAGGATTTTCTGTAATAATTTTATACGGGTTAATAGCATAGTTAAAGATGGCACGAATCTGGGCGAAACGATTCTTTCTTGTGCCTTCGCTGAATCGCCCCATATCCTGATAAACATTAATTACATCTCCGGCGGTAATTGTCCTTATTGGTTTACTACACAGGGTAGGAATACAGAGAAGCATGCTAAAATAGTTGTTTAGCGTACTGTATTCCAAAGAGGATTTCTTATCCCGCAGGTATATATTCCGTGTGAAATTCTCAAATGTAATATCCGCGAGTTCCGGATCGGCTCCGCAGGCGGCATCTTTTTTTGCGGCAGCCAATAATTTATCTTGATATTGTTTTGCTTCTCGCAAAGTTTTAAATCCCTGCTTGGTTTTTTGTTTCCATTTATTATTTACTTTGTAGGACAGGATGAGACAGATACTACCGTTTTTCTCTCGTGTGGAAAAAGAATATTCCATAATAAAATCAGCTCCTTTTCTGAAACAGGGCTGATTGTGCTATAATTATAGAGTAATCAGCCTGTGGTAGGGTTGTTACAACTTGCCGGAATGATACCCTATATCGTTCCGGTTCCCGTCGTCATATTTGCGGTATGGCGGCGGGATTTAAAATAATCCAATTTAGGGTAAAATAGATATAAATAAGGTTTGAATTTGTAAATTAAAATCAAGAAAGGGAGGGATATGATATGGATCACGTTGAAGAATATATCAAATGGCTAAGAGCAAACATGAAAGAAAAACAATTAGAAAATGGTCCCATTGAAATAACCACGCCTTTTTTGGATAGAAATAATGACTACACACAAATTTATATAGAGTCGGAAGTCGGGGCGTATAGAATTACCGATGGCGGGTATATTATCAACGATCTTGCCATTTCAGGCATAGATGTTTTGAAAAAAGGTAGAAGACGTGCTTTACTGGATTCAGTGCTTCGCCGCATAGGCCTTTCTCTTGATGAAAAGACTTGTGAAATTTATACTAGGGAAAGAAACCATGGGGAACTTCCGGCGGCATATCATAGACTACTGCAAGGTATGCTCGATGTCAGTGATATGTTCTATTTAGGTAACGCTAATGTAGCAAGTATATTCGCGGAAGAGGTAGCTCAGTTCTTCAAAGAACATAGAATATACAGCACAAAAGGAATCACTTACAGAGGAAAATCCGGATATGAACACACCTATGATTATCTGTTCCAGCAGAATAAAGACCACCCCGGGCGCCTTATGCGTTTAATGAACCAACCAAAGAAAGAGAACTTTGAAAGATTTGCTTTTGCTTGGGGTGACATAAAGGAAACATTAGTGGAAAATGGAGATGTAGGCCAGTGCCTGATACTGATCAATGACAATGATCAGAAGAAAGATACCGTCATCTCCATGGCACAAAGATTTCAGGCGTATGATATGCACGCTATTTTGTGGTCAGAGAGAAAAAAGAATCTTCAAATGTTTGCCTGACTTATTCAGAAACATTAAACAGACTAGACTTGATAAGCTCCGGCTCATTAGATAAATTGCAGAGTGCATTAAAAAGCTTGAACCGCTTGTATTCATTCGCGGAGATCATCTCTGCGAGATTGATGTTAGGATTCAGGCTTTTTATCATGTCATGGTCAAGCGGATAGGCCCAACCCATGTCATACCCCTCTTTGTAAATGTGAATGTGAGCGCCATCAATAACTTCCTGGTTTGGGTTTCTATGAGGTTTCGTATCAAGGTCGATGCGCACAATAGGACAGCGACCGTAGACACGTCCCTGGAAAGTAACTTTACTTAATTCATAACGTGCTTTATTTATATCTATACTGTATTCCATTTTTGTGAAAAGAGATTTTGCAGGTAAAAGGTTTTTTCCATAGGGAAAGGGAAGTGCCAGCGAAATCTTACTATACTTTTTTTCTTCTGTGATAAGCGCTTTTACCCTTGCTTCATCTAAGCTTATCGGCATGAGATTAGCGACCTTTCTTACTCGAAACAATACAATATATTTGTGAAATTCAATAAATTTGCGCAGGTTAAATGCAATGTTATTTTATCTATTTATTGATTATCCGATAAAATAACGCCAATAATATCTTTTAGTTCATCTTTCGTAATATGGTTTGTCACGGCTTCTATAATTGGAACTTCCATGCCGCGAACAAACAGATCCATACTTTTATCATAATTATTTAAGCTTAGGAATAATGCTCCCGCGAGGATAGCGGAACGTTTGTTTCCATCATTAAATATATGAAATTTAGCAATACTATATACAAGGTGCGTTATTTGGTCAAGGAATGAGGGATAATAATCAGGATTTTGGATATGAGCTAAAATACTTTCTAATTGTCCAATATCTTTTATTCCCGTTAATCCGCCGCTTTTTTCGATAACAGAATCGTGAATATCGACAATAACGGCCGCGGTCGGATAAACAATCATTTCTTTGCCAGCCTTTTGAAAACGTCAATGTTTTTGTCTATGAGACGTTTAACTATTTCCGTTTTCTTTTCCATGATTACTCTTTTTGCGTCTTGTGAAGTGTTTTTTAATTCGTCTTTTTTCATGGGTATCCTCCTTTAAACTTACAACTTCCCTCTGATTTCAACGACTTTGTGAAATCAATCATGCCATGCATAACCACAATCCATACATTTATATCTCAGTTTATTTGATTTATGTTTTCCCATAATTAAACCTACAGGGCCTACAATAAAATTTCCAATTAGCCCTTTAGCAAGACTATAACCCTTAGTATCTATATGTAAATTTTTCGAATGGCATTTAGGGCAATATACTTGTCCGGTTGTTTTAAGCTGATCTTCTTCAATTTCAAATTGTTTGGTTTGCTCTGCTATATGTACTTTCACGGCGTGCATTAATTCATCATTCTTCTTGATATCCGATATAAAAGAAACAGCTTCCCTTAGACTGCAATCGGTTTGATGCCGAAGTGCTTTAGACGCATTAATTACATCGCTTCTTTTTTGATAAAGCTTATAGGTCAAAGCCAAATCAAATAAGTCAATTGTTACACCATTTAATTCTTTTGCAAATGCAGAATCAATACTTTCTGTTTTTTGTTCAGAAGCGTAATACACTGGCGTTCCACATTGCGGGCAAAATTTACTATCATCCGTCATTTGATTTCCACATTTGCTACAAAACATAAAGGTCTCCTTTCTATTAACGGCATGTGTTTTGGATCAATAAAGATGATGTTCATCTCAGATTCTTATTTTTCTATATACTTAATCCACTTGTTAAAAATGATTAGGTATAAAGTTCATGTTAAATTTTCCTTGGTTAATAGGGATTTAGTGAACTTCTGATTGCTTTAAAATCGCAAGCCCAAGTATTTTGAGGCTTTCACAATTGTTTTCATCAAAGTGTAATGGCGGGTTAGCCGGATTTTCTGATACCAGCATTACGCTATCAGTGAATTTATAAAATCTCTTTAAACAGACTTTTTCATTATCTATTTCTACACAAGCAATCTTACCATTCGGGATATCCTGCACGGATTTTACAAAAACTATATCACCATCTTTTATTCCTGCGTTGATCATGCTGTCACCGCGGACGGTAATACAGAAATCCACATCGTATTTATTCTCTACATCATAGTACGGGGTATCCTGATTGAGGTCTTCGAGCGGCTGTCCCGCCGCCGCATAGCCGAGCATAGGGACTTTTTTAAATTTAGGGCGGTGCGCACCCGGTGGGATAAAAGACTCCACATCCCACCCCATAATCACTGCGGGACTAATTTGCAGTGCTTTAGCTAATGCCGCAATTCTATCTCTACGCATGTTTGCGATATCTCCAGATTCCCAACGGGATATAGTGGCGGGAGAAACATTCACAATTTTTGCCACGTCTTCCAGAGTGAGATTTAATTCTATTCTTCGACTTTTTAGAATGTTCTTTATTTCCATATAATCACCTCTTTTATAGGAATTTTATCATTGTTTTTGCGAAAAAGCAAATTAAATTTATAAAAAGATATTGACTTTTGCGGAAACGCAATGTATACTATTTACGTAAACGAAAAAAGTGAGGTGAAAGAAAAATGCTTGATAAAAATAAGTTTAAATACCATGCTGCCGATTGCGGGATGCAATTAAACACATTAGCTCACAAAATGGGTATAAACCCTGCAACTTTAAGCAAGAAATTAAGCGGAGCCACTGAATTTACACGTAAAGAAATTCAGGAATATCAAAAAATAACGGGCGTGTCTGATAAAGATATGTTATCAATTTTTTTTGGTCGGTAACTTGCGTAAACGCAAAAAGAAAGTGAGGTGAGGGTGGTGGAAGAGAAGAAAGACCGTATTAAAGAATTGCAGATGGCAGTGAAGCCGCTGATTGAGTATATGCGTAAATATGAAACGCCCATGACTACGGCAATAGTCACAGGCGTCGGCGCGGAGATAGTATCCACGGAAATCCATATTCCTTTTGAAGAAGATCGGGGTTAGCGAATACGAACTTCACCACGACCCTTCAAGTATTTATGAACGAACGATCCTTTTGAGGATGCATTCAAGAATTGTGAAAATAATTCTTCACTGCAATTGGGATAACGATAAGCATATCCATTATGAAAATGAACTTCAATAACGCCATCTTCATATCCAATGGATTCAACGTTCGATGATGAAACAGGAATCATATCCATAAAAATTCACCTCCTCTCTATATGAATTATAGGGGAGCGTGGAGCGTAAAGCAAAAGCGAGGTGAGAAAAGTTGGAAGAGGAAATCTTATCTTTGCTGAAAGGCAAAAGCGTGGCGGATGTCGATGAAATATTAAACTCCGTGCGGAAACGTGTCGCAATGCGCTCTGTTTACGGAAGCGCAAAAGACATTGAAGCGTGGGAGCAGCAAAGATTGAAAAAGGCACAGGAGTTCATTGACTCATATACGGCAACCATGCTGGAGTCTCGGAGGGAAAGATTTAATTGTTTGAATAATCATTCAGCTTCGCATAGTCGTTCAATATCAAGGAGAGTTTACGATTTTTTCCTAAACATTCTACAGCGATTACCTTAATATCAGAAGTTCCTTGCTTTTCGGGAGATTTGAGGAGTGTGCTGTGTATGAATTGGATTTGTCTATAATAGCTGCCTGCAAATTGCAAATTCTCTTTGGGCATTTCTGTGAGGTATGGCAGTGCCAGCATTCCAAAAGTAGATGCTAAGTCTGAATCGTAATCTGAGGAGTATTTATTGATGATCGATAGCAGCGCGTCATAATGGGTTTTCAATTCAATATCCGCAAGGATGGCATATTTTTGAGACAGCTTTGCTTCTTTATACTTTTGTATCCACCATGTTGCAAAGAGAATAACAAGTCCTGATACGATGCCCTGAAATAGCAAATCGATTATTTTGTCAATGAACATCACGGAAAATCACGTCCTTTCTGCCAACATTATAACAAAGTGAGCAGAAAGAGATTTACAACAACCTACCACAGAAAAACATAGAAAGGAAAGAAAAATGGAGAGAAGAACGTACACCGTTTCAGAAACCGCTGAAATCTTGGGCATATCAACGGATGTCGTCTACCGCATGAAAAATGACGGCATCCTCCCGGCGGTGAAAAATCTGTCTGCCATCCGCTTTCTAAAGCGGGACGTACTCGCAATGGTCGGAGAAAAACCGGATGATTTTCGTCCGTCCGCAGTCCGAAGACTGCAGAGTGAACTATCTCTTGCGAAGCAGGAGAATGCGCGACTGCGAGGCGTTATTCGCCAGATTTGTATAGCTGCTAATACGGCAGCAGTGCAGGAGGGGTTATGAACAAGCCACTAATTTTCACCGCGGCGCTAATGTCAGCTGCACTGGTAGCAGGTGCCGCGGTAGATGCGGAAAAAATCTGCAACAGGCTTTTTCCGGAAACTCGAATTGTTGAGTACCGCCGGGAGGTAAAACCCGGTGACACACTCTGGACAATTTGCGGAGAGATCGCGACTGACAAAGAAGACTTACGCAGGTTAGTCTGGCAGGCAAAGAAAGATAACCGGATAAAAGACGTGGGCAACCTGCAGCCGGGAACCTTAGTGATTGTAAAAGTAGAGGAGGCGAGAAATCAGTGAATGCAGAAGAAGAACTTAGTGTTTTGAAGGAAAAAATAGAAAAGATGAAGGAGACGTATAAAGGCGCACAAGATTATGAGTATGAAAATTATAAAAAATATAACGAAGAAGGCAATGCAGTTGCGGCAAATCGGGCTCTTGGCAAATCCTATGCATTTGAAGCGATCTGGGCGTACATCAAAAACATGTAAAAAGCCGACTGATGTTCGCAGCATCAATCGGCAGGCGGAAAAATATGAGTAAATTTCCGCTTCTATTGTAACAAAAATAGGAGGATTACACAAATGGACAAAGATTTACAAAAAGAGGTCAATGAATTATGTGAGATTTTAAACCCCATGAATGTAGAGCTTGAGAAATGGTTATTAAGAAAAAAGAACCGTTTTATAGAATCTAATGGAAAACCCGCTAAATTAGGACTATTAATCGGAAATGCTTATGCGGTTTATATCCTTATTGATGATCTGCTGAACAACGCTGATTGATTAATTGAGGTAAAAGCATGGAACGTGAAGTATTTAATACCTTGAAAGTGGGAGCAAAAATCAGTGAGCCAAGAGGGCGTGAAGCTCCGCCAATCAAGGGGATATTGGCGGATAAGGTCGGAGAAACGGCCTTGATGAGAACGGGGTATACTCCCGGAGGGAAGCCAATTCTGCGATGGGCACATTATACAAAATTAAAAAAGGAGATATAGCAATGGATACAAAAGAACCAAAAACAATAGATACTGAAGCGAAAGTAACAGATATTCAAATTATAGAACCGCAGATTCTTTCCGCGGATCTCAACGTAACGACTAATTTTGAAGATGTAAAGAAGAATTTACAGATAATCACAGAAAAATATAAAGGATTGGTCGTTACTGATCAGAATCAAAAGGACATGGAAAAAACTCTCCGCGAAGTGGTGTCTCTCCGGACAAGTATTCAGAAATTTGAAGTCAACGGGAAACGACAGCTCCGCCGCCCGATGGATCAATTCGCGGACGCCTGTAAGGAACTCTTAAAGATCGTGAATGAAGCGGAACGACCACTGCGGGAACAGCTTGACGCTTATGAAGCGAGACGGCAGGAAGGCGTAACAAAAGTCATTCTGCACAAGTATGAAGAAATGGCACTTGATGCGGGAATACGTGAAGAGTTCCGCTCTTGCGAGATTCTGTCCAAGTGGATGAATAAGACGGCAAAATTGAAGGATATCTATGAAGATATCAGTCGCTTGGTATCTGAACAGGCGACTGCGCAAAAACAGCATGATGATCTCAAAGAACTCCGAAATTCCCGCCGTGAGCTGGCACTTCTACAGATAGAGAAATCCAATAGAGACTATGCTTTGGCGACGCCCATTACGGAAGATTTCCTGACAGACGAGCTGCTGGACACATCAGCCGAAATCATTAAAAACACAATCAATGAGGAAGCGCTGCGCCGCCATGAGATGGATGTGAATGCAAGGCAGGTATCCTCGCCCGCTGTTTCAGCTCCACCGCCGGCGGCCAAGCCTCCTGTGGTACCGATACCGCAGGTTGAACCCGGCGTGTCATGGCCTAAGGTAATGACGGTCACAATCACACTTAACAGTTCATTTGACTATCAGGCAGTAGAAAACGTATTAAGCAGTCTTCCGCCGCAGATTCAATGGAATTCCGATATAAAGGAGATATAACCATGGCGATTGAATTTAAAAAAGCACATCGATCCAAAGCTAAGCTCAGGCTGGCTATTGCGGGTCCGTCAGGAGCGGGGAAAACATATTCGGCGCTTCTGATTGCGTCAGGCATTGTCCCTCTGGAAAAGGTGGCTGTTATTGACACAGAATCAGGATCTGCAGATTTGTATGCAGATTTAGGCGGATATTCCACGGTGACGATTAATCCGCCGTATAGCCCTCAGAAATATATTGAAGCAATCCACGCGGCAGAAGCGGCAGGATTCGAATTAATTATTATTGACAGCCTGTCACACGCATGGAGTGGAGAAGGGGGCCTGCTTGACCAGCAGGGGAAAGCGGCAGACAGCAAGTACAGAGGAAACAGCTGGGCGGCATGGCGCGAAATTACGCCGCTTCACAACCAGCTGGTAGAGACCATGCTGCATACGCCACTCCACGTCATTGTCACAATGAGAAGCAAGACGGAATATATACAGACCGATGTAAATGGAAGGAAACAGATCCAGAAGGTCGGCATGGCACCTATTCAGCGTGACGGTATTGAGTACGAATTTACCACTGTTTTTGATTTATCGCAGAACCATACAGCCACGGTCAGTAAGGACAGGACAAAGCTGTTCGATGGGCAGTATTTTACGCCTACGGCTGATTGCGGCAAGGCCCTCCTGCAGTGGCTTAATGCAGGTGCTCCGGTTACAGAACCCGCGCCTGTTATCCGTCAGGCCGCAACGCCGGCAGTTAATCAAATGCCTGTAAACTCTGCCGCCGGCAAACCACAAGACAAAACACACCGCCAGCGTTTGGAACGAATTTGGGCACAGATCGGCTGGGATAAAACACAGCCGCTGGACACTTATATGACTGCCCGGATGCAGGGACAGCGCGGAGCCGCGGCCACAGTCAACGACGCGACAGACGCCGACTGGCTTGCTGTGGACAGAGAGATTACAAAATACCTGATCGAGCAGGGACAGGCAAAAATCGCGGAACCTCTTACCGGCGAACCGCTTTTAAATGATACAGATGTCCCATTTTAAAAATAAAGGAGAATGACTATGATTTCAGCTACACTTTACGGAAGAATTGCGAGAGAACCGGAGCTGGTACAGCCGATGACGGGCAGAGACGCTTATGTGCGGTTTTCTATGGCGGTGGAAACCGGGCGCAAAGACGAAAACGGCAACCGAATTGCACAGTTTGTCAGTATTTCTGTATTCGGAAAACAGGGAAATACAATCCTCCAGTATTTTCATAAGGGCAATCGTATTGAATGCCATGTGCGGAATCTGGAAGCCCGTGCTTATACAGACAAAGCCAACCCGCCGCAGGCCAGACTCCACGCCGTCTTCACATGGGTAGAATTTGTTGAAACGAAGGCGGAACAGGAACAATCGGCGCCGCAACCTGCTGCCGTACCGCAGATGGGGACGGCGGCGGGCTATTCTGCCCCGCGGCAGCCGACAGCTGCCGTACCGCCTGTACAGACAGCAGCACCACAGACGCTGCCGGGCATGAATATTGCTGTCCCGGGCACCGCTCCGTGGGAGGCCTAATACTATGTTTAATCTGCGGAGTTACCAGACGGATCTGATCAGCCGGATTGCCGCAGATTTTTCTTCGGGCGTTCAGCGTGTCTGTGCCGTCGCCCCGTGTGGGGCAGGAAAAACTGTTGTAGTTGGCTGGATGGCGGGAAAAACGGCACTGGTTAATAAACGGGTACTGTTCCTGGTTCATCGCCGGGAACTCATCGACCAGTCTGACCGCACTTTTACAGCAATGAATATCCGTCACGGTATCATTTCTGCCGGTGTACCTGCTGATTATGAATCATCTGTCCAGATCGGTTCCGTCCAAACAGTGGCGCGACGGCTTACCCGTATCCCGCCACCTGATTTCATCATTATCGATGAGGCACACCATGCGACAGCGGGGACGTGGAAGAAAATCATGGAGGCATTCCCTCAGGCGATGACGCTTGGTGTGACGGCTACACCTGCAAGGCTTGACGGCAACGGACTGGGAGATGTTTTCCAGTCTCTTGTTATGGGGCCGTCCGTAGATGAGCTGATCCAATGGGGGAATCTGTCCAAATATAACTATTATGCGCCGCCATCCAAGGCGGATATTAAATCAATACGTATCCAATTCGGAGATTATGTGAAGTCCGAATTGGAACGTGCTGTAGACGATGATGCCCTCGTGGGGGATATTGTTGCTAATTATCAAAAGCTGGCAGACGGCCGGCAGACGGTCTGTTACTGCGTGTCTCGTAAGCACAGTGAGCACACGGCGGCAAAATTCCGGGCGGCCGGGATATCCGCAGCCCATGTGGACGGAGAAACACACAAGGCGGAAAGGGACAGGATTATTTCCGATTTCCGCCGCAAAAAACTCCGTGTTCTATGCAATGTGGATCTTTTGGGAGAAGGGTTTGATGTGCCGGGAATGGAAGCGGTGATTCTGGCGCGGCCGACAGCGTCCCTGACACTGTTTATCCAGCAGTCTATGCGTCCGCTTCGTCCCGATCCCGATAATCCTTCCAAGGTGGCCGTTATTATTGACCATGTGGGAAATTGCTTCCGTCATGGCCTTCCCAATGCGCCGCAGGAATGGACGCTGGACAGTAAACCTAAAAAGAAACGGATACGGGAAATATCTATGCATCAGTGTCCGAAATGTTATCAGGTGTGGATGACGGCACAGCGTACCTGTCCTTACTGCGGATATGTGCCGCCTGTGGCCGAGAGGAAAGTAAAAGAAGAAGCGGGAAAGCTGGCGAAAATTGACAGCCTGGAACTGCTGGAGAAAAAACGGAAGCGTCAAGAAGTCGGACGGGCCAGAAGCCGGCAGGATTTGGAAGATATCGCTCTCCGGCGGGGCTATAAATTTGGCTGGGTACGAAAGATGATGGAAATCAAAGGGATCCGGCAATCCGTTTAATTTCAATAATAGAGGTGATTATGATGACTGAGCATGAATTACAGAATTTAATTCGTTTACATATATCAGAAAACAAGCTGGGAACTATGTTTCGCGCTAATGTAGGTAGCGGATGGACGGGAACTGTACATAAAAGCAGCGCAAGATCAGTAACCATTTACGGAGCCCGGAGATTTTCTACAGGTCTACCGGCGGGGTTCCCTGATTTATTTGGGTTCCGTACAATCACTATTACCACGAATATGGTCGGGAAGGAAATAGCAGTCTTTTGCGGAATTGAAATTAAGAAACCGGACGGAAGGGTGCGCCCGGTACAGCAGAACATGCTTGACTATTTGCAAGAGCGGGGAGCCCGCGCGGGAATCGCCCGGTCCTGTGAAGATGCAGAACAGATTCTTTCCGGTAAACAGCTATGACAGAACTTGATTTTTTTGAAGAGATATACAAAGGATGCCATGGGTATGTGTATCTTTGGACAAAACAGGACAAGGCAACTCATTCATACCTGTTGGAACCCGGAGTCTCTAAAAAAATATGGAACACAGCGCGAATGCTTTCCGGCATGCGGAAGGATGTCTATTTTTCTTTGGGGACAACGGCCGATCCTCTTCCTGCTGATCTTCGCGCTAAGCAACAGAATGTTACATCTATTGCCTGTCTCTGGGTAGATATTGATATAGTGGACTCTGCGGCACATAAAGCAGAAAATCTTCCGAAATCCGTTGATGAAGCGATGGGATTATTACCGGAAAAGTATCCACCGTCTATCATTGTGTCTTCCGGGCACGGGCTTCATGCTTACTGGCTGCTTAAAGAACCCGTTATAATCAACGACGAAAATCGGGCGGAAGTCATTAATACTGTCCGCAAGCTTCAGCAAATCATACGGAACAGTGCGGCGGCCAACGGCTGGAAAATTGACGCGACGGCTGATTTGTCGCGTATACTCAGGGTGCCTTATACGTGGAATTTTAAGGATCCTGAAAATCCGGTGCTTTGTGAAGTGATTGAATACGCGGATCTTCGTTACCGTTATAAAGATTTTGCATCTTTGCAGGTCGAAATACCTCAATTGCTTTCTGATCGCAAGCAAGGCTTTGAGCGGCGCCAAACGGACGGCAACTCTTTCATGATGCTGTCCAATTGCAAATTTCTGCAGCATTGCGAACTGGATGCGGATACTATCACTTATGATGAATGGGTCGCGGCTCTTTCTAATCTGGCGAGAGCTTCTGATGGGCCGGCGGCATGCCATGAACTATCCAAAGCTGATCATAAACGATACAACGCAGAAAAGACTGATGCCAAGATTGCGGAAGTCCTTTCTAATATGAGTCCACGCACATGTGAGTATATACAGAAAACACTCGGATTCAAACACTGTGAAAACTGTCCTGTTAAATGTCCATCCGGATGGGCACTGGCTAATATACCCCGTGCTATGGCCACATTGCGGGCCGTGACGACACCAAACCCTGAAACGGTTTTTACCCCTGAAGTTATTGGGGCGCTTGCTCTGCTTCAGAAAGAGGCGCCTTTGGAATTCCAAAAACACAAGGCAAGGTTTAAAGGACATATCAATCTTAATGACTTATCCAAAATCATTGCCGAGGAACGCCGGAAAAGCTTTCACGTTGAGTCCTCATCTACGGAAAGGATATCTACATCTCAAGGAACATCTAAAGCTCCTAAAACGACAAAATCACTCATTCCTGATTGTCCGATAGACCTTCGGATACCTGCAGGTTTTTCTGTGGACGCCACCGGTGTGTGTGAATACCGCGAGCGGATGGACGGGGATGTGATCAGGAATCCGGCATCGGGTGTTCCGGTAGTTCTGACGTCACGGCTGTATAACATGGATACGGATACTGAAAAGGTCGAAGTATGCTTCAAATATTATAACCAGTGGCGCCGAACGGTCCAGCCGCGGTCGATCGTGTTTTCCAGCCGAAGCATCATCAAGCTGTCTGACTGGGGCCTCAATATTTCATCAGAAACAGCAAAATATCTTGTGAAATACTTACAGCAGATGGAAGCCATGAACCAAGACAGAATCCCTTTGTGCTACAGCGTCTCCCGCTTGGGATGGCGTAAGCATTGTGAAGAATTTATCCTTCCGTCTAACACGGATTATCGGATTGAAATGGATGACGAGGGGGATATTACGGAAGCCATGCAGGCGACCGGAGAATTATCCCTCTGGTATCAGCTGGCCGGGGAAATCCGGAAGTATACTTTTGCCCGGTTCCTTATGGCCGCATCCTTTGCGGCGCCTCTACTGGGATTGTTCCGCCAGCGGAATTTCCTGCTGTATTTTTGGGGCACGTCCGGCGGCGGTAAAACAGCTGCCATGAAAATGGCCATGAGCGTATGGGGGAATCCTGACCGGATGATGACCAGTTTCCTCACGACAAAGGCCGGATTGGAACGCCGCCTATCCCTGCTCTCTGATTTTCCTGTTGCCATTAACGAGCGGCAGGTCGCAGGCCAGGGGCGTGACAAGCAGGATTATTTGGAATATGTGGTCTATATGCTGGAAGGCGGTAAAGGCAAGGGTCGCGCCAGCAAGACGGGCCTGCAGAAGACTGCCTACTGGCGAACCGTCGGCATGGCCAACGGGGAAGAACCGCTTACCCGGGAAAATTCTGTTCGCGGCGTTAAGAACCGTATCCTTGAAATCAATACATATCCTGTTCTTCCGGATGGACTTGCCAAACGGGTTCATCAAATGGACAGTTATGGATTAGCGGGCTCCCTGTACATTAAAGCTCTGCTTGCAAACCGGCTAATGGCCGGTGAGGTGTGGAACCGTCTCCGGCAAGATCCGTCTACGCGGTATACCGATTACAGCCCTGTTCATGTGGACGCCGTGGCGCTTATTACGACAGCTGACGGGCTTGCAGGAATGTGGTTGTGGCGTATGGATCTCCAGACAGCTTTATCACAGGCGGAGTATATGGGTGGAGAAGTATTTAAATCCCTTCCGACGATCCATGAAATTTCCGATACAGACCGTGCATGGGATTTTGTTCAAAACTGGATGGCCGCAAATACAGCCCATTTCGATAACGAAAGTTATAGCAGTATGCAGAAAACCGTTTCACCCCTCTATGGGTTTATCCGAGGAGGAAAGACTCACGTATTCCCCAACGCGTTGCGTGAGGCAATGGACAAGGAAGGTATCAGTTACGAAAAGATGATTAAAGAATTTGCCACAGAAAAGAAAATAGAAACGTCCACAGACGCCGATGGATGGGTAAGAAATTTGAATGTTGTGAAATACCAGGGAAAAGCATGCCGTGTCATTACAATACTTAATTAATTTCTGTTACACGGGCTACACGTAAGTTACACGTAAATCCGAAAAACGTGTTACCCGATTTTTACCAGTGATTATCGAAAGAAAAGAGGTGTAGATATGTTAGGTTACACGTGTTACACGTTAAATATATATAGTTGGTTGAAATATACCTACCTACCCTAAGGTATAAGGAGGGTATAAGGGGGGTCTATAAAAAACACACACCCTATTTGCGCTAACGTGTAACCTATTGTTAACCGTGTTGGGGCACTTGATTTTATCGGTGCTCCGAGAGACGGCTTGGGTTACACGTTGACGAGTAACCCATAAAAATAGTTCAAATGTTCGGTAGCAGAGAGGTGTAACGCAACGATGAATTTCGATACGGAAAGATGGAAATTATTAAAAATCTGTGAGATGAATGCAAGACGGTCTTGTATTCCCGGTATTCAGAAAATGGCCGGTGAAATTTTTGTAGATCCCTGGCCGCAGTCGGATTCTGATATATGGTTGTCTATGTTTACTGAAGCTAAAGCTGTAAATATGAATCTCTGCAGTTATTTGTTCTTGGTTCGCGGTTGTGGAACTTATTTACAGGAGAATTCATCTTATGGATTAACAGGTAGCGGATGGCCGTATTTGTTTAAGCCTTGTGTATCTTCTGATACATGGCCGTCCAAGAGTGTATTTCGGGAAATAATGAATGATATGTTTCGGCAGTTTAGTGCCCAGCAGATTTACCGGGTAATGAAAAATGCATGGGATTTTCAAAAAAGCGTAAGTAATTAAAGAGGGAGGTTTCAGATTATGATGTTCGTGTTAGGCTGTATGTTCGGTGCATGTATGGGAATTTTGTTTTGTGCGCTGTGTGTGATTTCAGGAAGGGGTACATATAATGACCGTTAAAGAATTCCTGAATAGTGTCCGACGGCAGCATGCACGGGTAGAAACTTGCAAGGAACGGCTGAAAGAGATTGAATGTGAAGTCATCTCTTTAAAATCTCCACAATTAGGTGACAAAATACAATCAAATAACGTGAAATCACTTGATGAAGTAATCTGCAGACTCGAATTGAAAAGAACAGAAACATCACGGGAATTTATTCGACTTATGGCTATACAGGATAAAGCGGAAATGCTGATCAGTTATGAAAAAGACCACGATCGGTGGGCTGTGTTGTATAGAAGGTATATCATTAATCAGAAATGGGAAGAAATCGCGGTACAGATGCACTTTGATTTACGTTGGGTATATCGAATTCATGGTGCAGCTTTACGTGATTTAGAATCCACGCCATTAAAAGCCACTATTGACATGTGATATAGTGTAGTTGTGAAAGTAAGGACATTTTACTTACTTCCTCCCTAATTAAGAGCCTACAATCGTATTCTTGGCGTGTAGGCTCAATAAACTTGCAGCACTCATAATGGGTGCTTTTATATTGCAGGAAAGGAGGTGGTGGCGTGACACCGAGGCAGGAGAAATTTTGTGTCGAATACTTGATTGACTTAAATGCAACGCAAGCGGCTATACGAGCCGGATACAGTAAAAAAACGGCTAAGAGTTTAGGGCAACGTTTGTTGACCTATGTTGACGTAAAAAGCCGTATTAAAGAATTGCAGGATAAAGTCTTTGAAGACGGCATGATGTCTGCAGCAGAAGCGCTGTGGCGGCTGTCTAAAGCAGGCAGAGGGGAACTTAAAGAAGAAGTAGTCGTTACAGAAGGTGTCGGCGATGGGTTCAGTGAAGCAAAGATAATAAAAAAACAAATTTCTGCAAGAGACCAGATAAAAGCACTTGAATTAATGGGTAAACGCCACGACCTGTTCAGTTCTGATACGAAGATTGAAATGGTACCTGTGATCATCACCGGAGAGCGTGAAATTCATGAGTAATGCTAATAGGATATATCTTCCGGATGTTATCGGCGGCGGTTACAGGGACTTCTGGAATTTCAAAGGCAGGTACCGGGTGGTTAAAGGCAGCCGCGCAAGTAAGAAATCAGTTACTGCCGCATTATGGTTTATTTATAACCTGATGAAGTATCACGAAGCGAACCTGCTGGTAGTACGGAAAACTTTCAGAACACTAAAAGACAGCTGTTATACACAGCTTAAATGGGCAATACACCGCTTAGGGGTGGACGATTATTTTATCTGCAGGGAAAGTCCTCTTGAAATCACTTATAAGCCGACAGGACAGAAGATATTCTTTCGGGGACTGGATGATCCGCTGAAAGTTACTTCTATCACGGTAGACGTCGGCGTGCTTTGTTGGCTGTGGGTGGAGGAAGCGTATGAAATCACGTCAGAGGCGGCGTTTGATACGCTGGATGAATCTATACGAGGTGAAGTGCCGGAAGGATTGTTTAAGCAGGCAACGCTGACTTTTAATCCATGGAATGAAAAACACTGGCTCAAAAAGAGATTTTTTGATAAGGCAGATAATGATGTTCTTGCAAAGACAACGAACTATCAATGCAATGAATTTCTTGATGATTCTGACCGCAGTATGTTTGAGCGTATGCGGCTGAACAATCCGAGGCGATATCAGGTGGCAGGACTTGGCGATTGGGGTATCGTTGAGGGACTGGTATATGAAAATTGGGAAGAGAAGGCATTTGATACTGCAGAAATTGCAAGAAGAGAAAGTGTGCAATCCGCGTTTGGCCTTGACTTCGGGTATACAAATGACCCGTCCGCCCTCTTCTGCGGGCTGGTAGATACGAAAGCACGGGAGATTTATGTATTTGATGAAATGTACAAAAAAGGCCTGACCAACGAAATGATTTACCGAGAAATAAGCAGGATGGGGTATAGCAAGGAAAATATTACGGCAGACAGCGCGGAACCTAAGTCAATCGCGCAGCTCCGCGCACTGGGGCTTACGCGTATTCATGCTGCAAAAAAAGGCAGGGACAGCATACTGAACGGTATACAGCTGATACAGGATTATAAAATTGTTATTCATCCGCGTTGCGTTAATTTTCTTACGGAGATAGGAAATTACACATGGGATAAGGATAAATTTGATAATCAGGTGAATAAGCCGATTGATGATTTTAATCATCTGCTCGATGCCATGAGGTATGCCATGGAGCGGTTCGGGCAAAAAGGCAGCGGTATTCAATTTTTAACATAGGCGGTGGACGATGGATTTTAGCTTAAATGCATTGTGGAATAATATCATACGCCGTGGGAGCGACAGCGGACTAACGGAAATAGAGTTTCTGGAGTTGGAACTTCAAGCATGGATTGATTCAGGGAAACGAAATCAGATGATTGTCGGCAAGCGGTACTTTGATGGAGACCATGATATTTTAAATAAACAAAGACAGGCTGTAGATACGAACGGCAATACTCGGACAGTTAATGGTTTGCCGAATAATCGGATTGTGGATAACCGCTATGCGGAACTGGTGGATCAAAAAGTAAGCTATCTGTTGTCTAAGCCGCTGGAAGTACGGACAGATGATGAAGGATATGGTAAACAGTTAGATACCATATTTAATCAAACGTTCCGACGCCGCCTGAAGAATCTGGGAATAGACGTACTGAACTGCGGGATGGGGTACTTGCATCCATACATCTCAAATGGCGAACTTCGGTTCAAGAGGTTCGCCCCGGAACAGGTTCTTCCATTTTGGGTGGATGAGGAACATGAAATACTGGACTCATTTTTGCGGATCTATTCTGTCTTTACTTATGAGGGCACGCAGCCGAAAATCATATGGAAAGTAGAGCACTATACGACTGGAGGTATACGTCGATACATTTACACGGACAGTAAAAAGCTTATCCCCGATGTAGAACAGACAGACGCCGACTACCTCACGGTAAACGGGGAGCCATTTAATTGGGATAGAGTGCCGCTGATTGCGTTCAAGTACAATAATCAGGAAATTCCGTTGATAAACCGGGTGAAGTGTTTACAGGACGCCCTGAATGAACTCTTGAGCAATTACAGTGATAACATGGCGGAAGACATTCGCAGCACCATTCTAATTCTGGAGGGATATGAAGGCGAGGATCTGTCGGAATTCCGCCGGAACTTAATTGCTTACGGTGTAATTAAAGTAGGAACGGAAGACAGAAAAGGCGATGTGCGGACGCTTAGCATTGAAGTCAATGCTGACAACTATGATCTGATTATCAGATTGCTAAAGAAGGCGATTATTGAGAACGGCCATGGTTTTGATGCCAAAGATGACCGAATGGCAAACAACCCCAATCAGATGAATATCCGCTCTATTTACAGCGATATAGACTTAGATGCTAATAATATGGAAATGGAATTCCAAGCAAGTCTGGAGCAGCTGATGTGGTTTGTGAATACATTTTTGCGCATTAGCGGCACAAATCCAGATAAAAATAAAGTAGAATTCATCTTTAACAGGGATACGCCTGTCAATGAATCGGAAGTGATTCAAAACTGCAAAAACTCTGTCGGGATCATTAGTAAGGAAACCATTGTGGCAAATCATCCGTGGACGAAAGATACGGCGGAAGAACTGGCGCGGCTTGAAAAGGAAAATACTGAGGCTCTTATGCCTGATTATGCGGCAAATGAGCCTGACGGTACTGAAGAATGAACTACTGGGAAAAGCGTTTTGAACGATTGAAACGGCAGCAGATGGGGAAAGCAGAAACCGTCACGGTTGCTATGCGCAGGGAATACGTGAAAGCGTTGACCGCATTACGCAAGGAAGTGCTGGATTGGTATTACCGATACGCGGAAGAAAATGAAATGTCTCTGGCTGATGCGAAAAGGGAACTCGATGCACGGGAGTTAAAAGCTTTCCGGCTGACACTCAAAGAATACATCGAATTGGCTAAGCAAAAAGATCTTCCGCAAAAGTATGTCAAAATGTTGGATAAAGCTTCTATTCGCGCACGGTTGGACAGGAGCCAGGAATTATATATTAAGACATCGCGGTATGTAGAAGAATTGGCAAAATCGCAAAATCTAAGCATGAATCGTCTCTTGGCTAATGTGTATGAGGACAGCGTTTACAAAACGGCGTATGAGGCGCAAAAGCTGAAGGGGGAATTTTCCACATTTAAGAGGGTAGCAAAGCAGGATATAGAAACCGCCGTATCCAAGCCGTGGGCAAGCGACGGTAAAGACTTTTCACAGCGGATATGGGAGAATAAAACGCAGCTCATTAATACCCTGCAGACAGAAATGGCACGGTCTTTTATGATTGGTGAAGGCGTGGCACCGTTAATTAATCGGATACAAAAACGATTTAATGTATCATTCAGTAATGCCCGTCGGTTAGTGGAAACGGAAACAGCCTATGTGCAGGAAAAGGCAATGCTTGACACTTACGACGCGTTAGACGTGGAGCAATATCAGATACTGGCTGTACTGGATTTGAAGACATCGGACATTTGCCGACACTTGGATAAAAAGGTGTTTGACCGAAAAGACGCCAAGCCGGGAATTACTATGCCGCCGTTCCACTGCTACTGCCGCTCTACGACGGTTCCGTATATTGAAGGCGTAACAGATGCTACAGAAGCAACGAGGGCGGCACGTGACCTATCAACAGGGAAGACGGTATTTGTTGAAGGTGATTTGCATTATGAGGAATGGTATAATAAATACGTAAAGAATACCGATACCGGGGCATTGACCGGGTTAAAAACCAGTAACGGAATTACTATTGCCAAGCTGTCTAAACACCAACAGGAAAGGGCAGATGTCCGCAAGCTCGATTTAGATGGTATTAGAGATGCATTGATAAATCCACTGCATATTGGAGAGGTTGTAGTAAAAGAAAACGGAAACTCGCAGAGATTTATCGGTGAAGCTACAACTGTGAATATAAATCCTGACACGGGGGTTATTATTACATCGTGGCCGACAGGTAAATCTCGACTGAAAAAATATAAGAAAGGGAAATAAAATGATTCTACGGTATGAGTTTACTGAAAAAGAAAAAATGTTCTTAAAGAAAATGCACTTCAGTTTTTCTGATGAGATGGAAGATGAGAAAGCTGCGGATTTAGTGGATGCTATTGCTGATAATATACAGGGGTTAAATGAAGATGGCAGAAATATTGCCGAAGATATCATTACTAAAATCACTACGCATCCGGATTGGTGAGATACTATGAAACAAGTTATCAAAACGATACCGGTAGAAGAAGGGAAACTGTACGCTTTAGCCGGAGAGAACCGATATCTATTGGCTGATTGTGGTGCCAGTATAGAAATTATTGAAGATTCCGCAGAACTCCCCGTGCTGGGAAAAGGGCGGGTGATAACGAACCGGAGCGCGGCATTGCTGATTACCTTTGAGCATAAGCCGGGATTCAACGTAAATCTTGAATCGGTACATGGATTCGGCTTTCAGGGCAAGGTGCTGCGGCAAGACGGAATTTATGAGAATGTGGTTTTCGCCCATTGTCTGCTTGCTTCAGATTTAGACCTGACAGAGGCGGGGGAATGTACTTTTGAAATCCGGTGTTCTGCTGAACAACTAAAGCGAATAAGAAACATATAATTAATTCAGTTTTCAAAAGCACTCTTAACGGGTGCTTTTATATTGCCTTTTCCGTACTGCAGGCGAAAAAGAACAGGTATTTCCGGTGTGGGGGATAAACCACGATAAAAAGTCGAAAGGAGATCATTATGACAAAAGAAGAGTTAAAGGCGTTGGGGTTGACTGATGAACAGGTTACGAAAATTTCGGAGGATTACGGTAAAAATTATGTGGCCAAGTCACAGTTCAACGAAAAGAACGAAGCCCTGAAGAATGCCGAAAAAGAGAAAGGGGAATTATCAAAACAGATTGAGGGTTTAAAAAAGAACAATGACAGTAATGCGGAGCTCAAGAAACAGATTGAGGCTATGCAGGCGGCTGCCAAGACTATGGAAACAGAACATGCTACGCAACTTGCGCAGATGAAACTGGATGCGGCGGTAGAACGTTCTCTGACTGCGGCAAAGGCAAAGAATATTAAGGCTGCCCGCGCTCTGCTGGACTTGAAAGACGCAAAGCTGGACGAAAAAGGGGAAGTCGTTGGACTTTCCGACAAAATTAAAGAGCTGCAGAAATCAGACACGTATCTGTTTGATGTCGTGAATAAACAGAAAAAAGAAGTAGATGGCATCCATCCCGGATCAGGTTCTGACGGTGGCGATGCGGCAAAACTGACTGTACAGCAGCAATTTGAACAGGCATTAGGTATTTAATAAAAAAGGAGAATTAAACAATGGCAATTAATACACTTGAATATGCAAAGAATTTCCAGCAGAGTCTGGATAAGCAAATGTTGGTAGGTGCGACTTCCGGATGGATGGAAGCTAATGCACAGAATGTAAAATACAACGGCGGGGATACGGTGAAAATGCCGGAGATTTCTATCGGTGGCTTAGCGAAATATGACCGTGACAACGGGTTTAATCAGGGTGCTGTAACTCTGAAATATGCAGATTACAAATTAACACAGGATCGCGGACGCACGTTTATGCTTGACGCTATGGATGTGGATGAATCCAATTTTGTGGCATCTGCCGGAAACGTTATGGGCGAGTTCCAGCGTACACAGGTTATCCCGGAAGTGGATGCGTTCCGCTACTCTAAGATTGCGGCTTTGGCAAAGGGCGCATCTCATGAAACGGCAACTTTCACACCGGATAAAACGAACGTTCTGGAAAAGCTGGATGATGAAATCGCAAAAGTGCAGGATATTATTGGAGAAGGGGAACCTCTTGTCATTATCATGGCTACCCCAATTCGCACTATCCTGAACAATGCAAAAGACATTACTAAGTACTTGGATACGGCGGACTTTAAAGCTGGTGAAATCACCACTAAAGTAAAAACCTACAATGAGATTCCGATTTTGTCTGTTCCTTCTGCCCGCATGAAGACGGCGTATGTATTCAACGACGGCAAAACGGCTGGGCAGGAAAAAGGCGGATTTAAGCCGGATACTGCTGCAAAAGGAATCAACTGGATTATCATTGCCCGCCGTGCACCGATTGCGGTTTCTAAGACGGACAAGATCCGCATTTTTGAACCGAACGTGAATCAGAAGGCAGATGCGTGGAAGTTGGATTACCGCAAATTCCATGATCTCTGGATTCCGACAAACAAGCTGGCTGGTGTATGGGTTAATACCGGGGCGTAAGGAGGTAAATCATGGAAAGATTAACCAGATTGAATGAGGTGCAGTATACAGAAAGTGATTTCCAGAAAGAGAAACTAATCAAAGAGGGATTCGTTCTTGATAAGGACTATGGCGCTGATAATGATGCTGTTGCACTGGATAAGATGACCAAGCAGCAGCTTGTTGATTATGCGGAAGCTAACGGGATTGATATTTCCGGTGCGGATACAAAAGCCGATATCATTTCTCTAATTAAGGAGTAATTCCTATGATTGCCGACGTAAAAATCCTCATTAAAGGTGCGACAGGGTATGATGTCAAAGATTCTGATATGGCACTGCTGGAGTATATCTATAATGGGGAAGTGCAGCATGTTTTGAATGACTGTAATCTGAAAGAGCTCCCCTGTGAGCTGCAGCATACCGTTGACGAAGCGACGGCAGGCAGATTCATGCAGATGAGTAAGCCTGCCATTTTAAGTGCTGATGAACTTGGCGTCGTAAAATCCATAAAAGAAGGAGATACGACGGTAGAGCTTGGTGGGACTTCTGTAGAACAACGGCTGGATGTGCTGATTGCATTATGGACAAAGGAGCGTGATTTAGGATGCTTCCGAAAGCTGCGCTGGTAAAATCACGGAAAGCGATTGAGAGTCTGTATGCGGATACCTGCAGGATTATTACGGAAAAAGATATTGTGGATCCGGACACGGGGATTGTGAAAACGGTAAGGGTGACCTCTTCGGAGTACCCTTGCCGTATTTCTTACAAGAATTTGCCCGTGACCGGTGGTGATGGCATTCCTGTTATGACGCAATCCGTCATTCTGTTCTTGTCTCCCGAAATCGATGTGCCTGCAGGTGCTGATGTAGATGTCGTACGGCAAGGGCGGCATCTGCATTTTAAATCTGCAGGTATATCTGCCGTCTATGATAACCATCAGGAAATCAGCCTGGAGCATCGGAAGGTGCACGATGGCTGATGTAACTATAGATTTTAGAGGCTTTGAGAGACTGCAGGAACGAATTGCTGAACTGAATAGTTCCGCGATGGAAGAAGCTAAACGCCAAAGCATTAAAGAGATGGCAGCCGTGTATCTTGCTGAGGCGAAAAGGAATACCCCGACGAGAGGCGTTCAAACCGTTGAAAGAAACGGCGTGACGATCACAACTAATTCCGAACATATGAAACGTTCGTGGAATGCCGGAGCTGTTGAGCAGAATGGCAGGGAATATAAAGTTAAAGTATTCAATACGGCATCTTACGCTTCTTATGTCAATGATGGTCACCGGCAGCAGCCGGGACGGTATGTTCCTGTTCTCGGTAAACGGCTGGTAAAGAATTGGGTAGACGGATTGAACATGGCGGAAAAAGCAGAGAAAAAAACGGAACGGCAATCTAAAAATATTTTGCGCCGAAATATAAACCGGGTGTTATTGAGGTACAGCACATGACAATAATTAATGAGGTAATCAAAGGCATCTCATCAAAACTGCATAAGCTGACAGGGTATCCCGTTTATGTGGACGTAAAAAAGAATCATGTTTGTTTCCCTTGCTTTTACTTAAAGCAGCTGGATCAGTCACAGGAACTGTCTGTTGGTAACCGTTACTGGCAGGAGCATAGCTTTGATATCTGGTTTATGCCGAATGCGGCCGATGAAGTTTCAGATGTCCGGGAAGAAATCCACAAGATGGCGGAAGCGTTCTTTGTAGAGTTGGAGTATATCACTCTTTTCGATGGCTCTGTCATTCGAGGAACGGACATGCATTACCGCACAACTGACGGCGCACTCCATTTCTTTGTTTCTTATAATTTGTTTATTTTAAAAGAGCGGGAAAAAGCAGAAAAAATGCAGAGTTTAAAAACGAAAGGAGCCATAAAAGATGGCGGTTAAAAAAGAAATGCAGACGGTGTCTGAAGAGCGTTTCGACGGCGTAACGATTGTTAAATCAACTAAGTATAAACGCTATGCGGACATTTTGACGCATTTACTTAACGAAGGAGAGCAGTATACGCATTCTCAGATTGATGAATTGCTGAAAGATGCGTTAAATCAGCCTGTTAAACAGGATATTAACTAAAGGAGGTAACTTATGGCATTAGGTGGCGGTACCTGGCTTTTTCAGAATAAGAAACTACCCGGTACATATATCAATTTCATTTCAAAAGATCGTCCAATGACGGATATTGCCGACCGTGGCTATGCGGCCATGGCTTTAGAATTGGACTGGGGTCTGTCAGGAGCTGTTTTCCGCGTGGAAGCGGAAGATTTTCAGAAGAACTGTCAGAAGATTTTCGGCTATGATTATGGCCATGATAAGATGAAGCCTTTGCGCGATTTGTTTATCAATCTAAAGACAGGGTATTTCTACCGTCTGAACAATGGTGGAGAGAAAGCAAAGAATACACTGGCAACGGCAAAATATGCGGGAACCAGAGGGAATAGTTTGTCTACTGCGGTACAGAGTGATCCGGATAACAGCGGAAAGTTCATCGTGTACACTTATTTAACGACAGACGGACTGCTGAAAACGGTAGATAAACAGTCCAACGTCAGCAAAGGCGCGGATTTACAGGATAATGATTTTGTTGTATTCAGCAAAACCGCGACACTTACTGTAAAAGCGGCGGAACCACTGACTGGGGGTACGAACGGAACAGCGGTTACTGTTTCCGAGTATCAGTCTTTTATTGAGCATATAGAGCCGTATTATTTTAATATTTTAGGATATGCGGGCTCTGATGAGACAGTACAGTCTTTGCTGATTAATTTCACAAAGCGCTGCCGTGAAAACACGGGCTCAAAATTCCAGCTTGTTATTTACGGTAAGACCAAGGTTAATTATCCCGGCGTTATTTCCATTAAGAATGACGTGACGGATACGGGGGTTGAAAAAGGATCCTTAGTATACTGGCTTACCGGAAAAGAAGCGGCATGCGCAATCAATGCGAGCTGCACGAACGCCATCTATGATGGAGAATATGCAGTCAATACCAACTTCAAGCAGTATGAGCTTGAACAGGCTGTCAGCGATGGCATGTTCATGTTCCACAATGTTTCCGACGCAGTATCCGGAAATGTGTTAGGCGATACCCGTGTGCTGACAGATATTAATACTTTCACGGAAGTAACTAAGGCGATGAATAAAGATTTTACGCTGAATCAGGTAATCCGCGTGCTGGATAATGCGGCAATTGACATTGCCCGACTGTTTAATCGGATTTATCTCGGAAAGGTGCAGAATGATGCGGACGGGCGAATTTCTTTGTGGAAAGACGGCATTGCGTTGTTTGAAGAATACCAGCGTGTCAGGGCGATTCAGAACTTTATAGATGATGACTTGCCGGTGCCCACGCAGGGCGAAGAGAAAACCGCCGTTCTGTGGACATTTGAAATCCAGCCGACGGCATGTATGGAAAAATTATATTGTACTGTGGTGGTCGCGTAAGAAAGGAGATAGCTTATGGCAGATGAAATCAGCGCAATCCGTACGATGCTGGCCAAGGATGTCATTTCAGCAAAGCTGGCCAGTGCCTATGTAACGGTGGATGGAAACAGGTATCTGTTATTCCAGGCAAAAAGCCTTGAGGCAACAATCGAAAAAGAGAAGGAAGAAGTTGCTATTCTGGGACGCCTGATGAAAGGGAATAAGTCCGTGTCCGCTAAGGGAAGCGGTACGCTGACAATTTACAAGAATACTTCGCTCTTTGAAAATATGATGCTGAAATATGTTAATCAGGGAGTGGATACTTACTTTGATCTGCAGGTCGTCAATAATGATCCGACCAGCGAAGCAGGAAAACATACTGTGATTCTGACTGGTTGTAATATTGATAAAGGCACGGTTGCTGGATTTGATGCAGAGGGCAAGTGGCTTGAAGATGAGATTTCATTCACTTTTGAGGGAATTAAGGTGCCTGAAAAATTCAAAGAACTTGATGGAATGAAAGCGTAATGGCGGCGGGGACATCCCCGCCTATTCTTTTGTGAAAGGAAAACCAAATGGCTGAAAAAACATTAAAAGCATTTTTTAAGGAAAACGTTATTAAAAAAGCGCCGGTACAGTATGCCGCGTCAAAGCGAATGGTCGGTGAAGACGGAAAACCCGTGCCGTGGGAAATCCGCGTACTGACTAATGAGGAAATGGACAGTCTACGTGATGCCTGCACTAAGCGGATTCCGGTCAAAGGAACAAAAGACTGGAAGATGGAGTTTGATCAGGATAAATTCATGATCGAAATGACACTGAAATCTGTCGTGTTCCCCAATCTGAACGACGCAGAACTGCAGGGGGACTGGGACGCAATTGGAGCGGAAGAATTACTTAAAGCGATGCTGACACCGGGCGAATTGGCGGATTTGTATTCTGCCGTATCTCAAGCATCTGACTTTGAGGCAGGCATGGGCGATAAGATCAAGACGGTAAAAAACTCTTAAAGGCAAAGGATCTGGATGCGCATGTGGCCTATTTTGCGCTTATTAAGCTACATAGGTTGCCGCACGAGATTTTTACTTTGCCGGAGCACGAATTGGCTATGATCTATGCTTTTGTTGATGAGTATATTAAATCTGAAAAGAAGCAAATGGCCAAATTAAAACACAAATAGAAAGGGGGCAACAGATGGCAACACTGCAGAACTACATCAATCTGCGGGACGGTGTCAGTCCTGTGTTAGAAAGAATGGGGCGGGCGGCTCGTACAGTGTCAAATAAATTAAACAGCGTCAGCGGAAGCGCCCGGAACGCGGGAAATTCTTTCGGCTATGCTGCCGAAAAAGCGGGACTGTTTAAGAGCATCCTTGCCGGCAACATTGTCGGAAATGTCATCATGCGCGGGCTGGACAGTATTGCAGGTTCTATTTCAGGAGCTGTAGCACTGGCGGATGAATACACAAGCGTGAATGCCAGGTTGGCGCTGGTAGCCGGTTCACAGTCCAACGTAGCCGCTTTGAATGACATGATTTACGAATCCGCGCAACGGTCACGGGGCGGGTATATGGATATGGCAAAAGCCGTGGCCAGCCTGTCCGTCAATGCCCGTGACGCGTTCCCCGACCCGCGGAAAGCGGTACAGTTTATGGAAGGCATGCAAAAGCTGTTTGTTATCGGCGGTGCATCTAAAGAGAATCAGCAGTTCGCCATGCTGCAGCTGCAGCAGGCATTAGCCAGCGGCCGCCTGCAGGGCGATGAATTCAGGTCTATTATTGAAAACGCGCCAATTCTGCAGGATATGATTGCTAAAACAATGAAGGTTTCCCGCGGCGAGTTGAAACAGTTATCCGCACAGGGAGCAATCACCGCGGATATTATTAAACGAGCCATTTTTGAAAACATGGACGAAATCAATGACAAATTTGAGCGCATGCCAAAACGCTGGAGCGATCACTTTACTGATTTTAAAAATGTAGTGTTGATATCTTTTGCGCCGATTGCGGAACGTATTAATCGGTTAGCAAACAGTGAAGGTGTCCGTTCTATATTCAGCATGCTGAAAAATGGAGTCAAGTCTATCATGTCTGTGCTTTATGCAGTTATCGGCGGCGTGGAGTGGTTTGTCAATATGTTCACTGCAGGAATTTCCGCCGTAGCGTCATTTGTGCAGAATCACGGCTTGCTTATGCAAATAGCACTTATTGCACTGGGCGGGTATCTGGCATTTGTCGGAACGATGGCGCTTATTTCTGCCGGACAAATGGGTCTGGCAGCGATATCAATGGTCGCTAAAGCAGCGGCAGATTGGCTGGAAACGGCGGCATTGATCGCATTGACCGTGGCGCAAGAGGGTCTGAATGCGGCGCTGTATGCGTGTCCACTGACATGGATAGTCGGCGCTATTATTGCTGTTATCGCCGTGCTGTATGCAGCAGTGGCGGCTGTTAATTATTTTGCAGGAACGAGCATATCGGCAACAGGTATTATCTTCGGAGCTTTTATGTGGCTGTTTTCTTCTATATGGAACATGATTGCATTTACTGTGAATATGTTTGTTTCTCTTGCAGAATTCATTGGGAACGTTTTTGTGGATCCTCTGAATGCCACCTATAATCTATTTGCGGATATCTGGAATGGTGTCGTTGATCTGGTAGGACAGGCGGTAGCCGCTATTGTTGATATGATTGCGCAAATCCCGGGGATGAATAAGCTTGGAATCAGCACTGATTTTTCTGCAGAATCTCTCCATCTTGAGAGAAAAGAAATCTCCGGCGGTTATGATTTTTCCGGTTATAAGATGAAAACGCTGGATCCTGCTAATGAAATGGCGTGGGGATATAATGTCGGCGCAGGAATCGGTGACAGTATCAGTGATGCTTTCCGGTTGCCTGAAATAGAGGCACCCGGTTACAATGCCAAGGATATCGCCGATAACACGGCGAATACCGCAGATAACACCGGCAAGGGAGCAAAAGACGCTAAACGAGCAGCTGATGCTCTAGACAGCACGGCGGATGACCTCGCTTTTCTCCGGGAAGCGGCTGAACGGGAAGCAGTCAATAAATATACGACGGCTACTATTCATATCGACGTAGGCGGAGTTACTGCGGGAGATACCGGCGGCAATGATTTTGATGGTGTCTTGCGGCGGTTGAATGATGTATTGATAGAATCTGTAGAAAACGGAGCGGAGGCGGTACAGCGATGAGTTACTATTTCTTTTTAGGAAATACTATGCTGCCTGTTCCACCGCCCAGAATGAACACGAAGATTAATGGGAAAAACAAAACGATCAATCTGATTAATGAAGGAGAAGTCAATTTAATCAAGACGCCTGGATTAACAGAAATATCATTTGACTTCTTGCTGCCTAACAGCAGGTATCCTTTTGCAAATTATGATTCATCCCTACAGACAGGGTTAATCAATTATGCTGTGGGGGCGATTTCATCCCGTATCGGAGGTTCTTTAGGAAACGCATTTTCTTTTAAGAAAGCGGCACCGTTTCTTGATTCGCTCAAGGCCTCAAAAGAGACACGAAATCCTATCCGATTTATCGTTACCCGCATGGGTTTTGATTATTCCCAATTGTGGAATACCAATATGCTTTGCACTGTTGAGAATTATACAATAGGTGAGGATGCCCGGAATGGAAACGATTTAAATATCAGTATTGTACTCAAGCAGTATAAATTCTTTGGAACCAAAGAGGTAGAAGTGACGAAGAATGAAGACGGTACGGAAACATTGCGGGTAAAAGAACCGCGATATACCCCGACAACACAGGTTCCCGCGATGATGAAAATAACAAATCAACTGTCTGTGCTGGAAGCCTGTAAAGGCGTTATTGATGGCAATCTTGACTGGCGTGCAGTGGCCAACGCCAGCGGGGTGACTAACCCGCTGGAAAAGAATATAAAAGGGCAGGTGCTTAAACTTGTTTGAAGTTATTATCCATAACAAGACGGAAAACAAATATTACGCGCCTGGTGTGTTGGATGGAGCAAAAATTGAATGGACTATCAGCGGGGCACCGGGGAAGTTCACGTTTACCGTATACAAAGATGAAACTCTTAAATTTGTTGAGGGGGATACTGTGCAGGTCAAGGTTGGAGATAAAGCTGTTTTCTTCGGGTTTGTTTTCGCAAAGAAACGAAACAAAGACAGCAGTATCGATGTCACTGCTTATGATCAACTCCGATACCTGAAAAATAAAGAAAGCTGGCAATACAAGAATATGACCGCCACGCAGGTCATACAGAGGCTGGCCGAATATTTTCAGTTAAGAGTTGGAACATTGGCAGACACTAAATTCGTGATTAATAAGAGAGTGGAGGATAATGCCACTCTTTTTGATATTATTCAGGGCGCGCTTGATATCACTTTGGTCAACACAAAAGAAGTTTATGTGCTTTATGATGATTTCCAAAAACTTATGCTCTCCAAGCCGATTGACATGGTGGTTCCCATTCTCATAGATAATGAAACCGCAGAAGATTTTGATTATGAAAGCAGCATAGACAAGGACACGTATAACTTGGTCAAGTTGGTAGTAGAAGATAAGCAGGCGGCGGGAGAAGGCAAGCGAAAAGAGTTCTATGCACCCATGACTCCGGACCAGTTTGCAAAATCAAAAGAAAAAGACCAGTGGGGCGTTCTGCAGTATTATGAAAAGCTACAGAAGAATATCCAAAATCCGCAGGAAAGGGCTAACCAAATGCTTAAGTTCTATAATGTAGTTCGCCGTAAATTAGACATAAAAGGGACGGCCGGAGATATTCGGGTACGTGCGGGCTCCATGATTTATGTAAAGCTTAATTTGGGCGATGTGGAATTGGCGCAGAAAGTACTGGTCACAAAGGTGGTTCATACATTTTCTAACCAGGCGCACATGATGGACTTGACGCTGAAAGGTGGAGTAATCAATGATCAATGATGAATTGCCGAATGTATTGAAATCTCTTGTCGCACAGACCGTGCGCGGAATGAATCCGTCTGATTTCGTTCTGGGCGAAGTCATATCTGAGGCACCTTTAGTTATCCGTGTAGGAGAGAATGAACTGGATGAAGATTTTCTGATACTTTCCGATAACGTTCGTGATTTTGAAGTAGATATTGAAGTCAACCACATCACCGAAAAGCGGGCAGGCGGCGGAGGATATGCGGAGTATGCCAGCCATGACCATGACTATAAAGGTAGAAAGAAGATCATTATCTATAATGGATTAAAAATCGGAGAGAAAGTCGTCATGATACAGCAGTCCGGCGGGCAGCTGTTTTTTGTTGCTAATCGTGTGTACAACCATTCTAATGTCCATGGGCAATGGGGGTGATTAAATGAAACTATTACCTGAAGAATTTAACAACGTGTCCATTGCTGGCAGCCAGACACGCATGCCGTCTAAAACTTATCGAATGAATATTGAAGAGGAAACGGTGTCGGGGATAATAACAGATGACTTGGAAGCTGTGCGGCAAGCCGTCTATAAGATCTTAAATACAGAACGGTATAAACACATAATTTATTCTTCGAATTACGGCGTGGAACTTGCCGATTTATTTGGAAAACCTATGCCTTATGTCATCCCCGAGATTCCGCGCCGGATAGAAGAAGCGCTGCTGGTAGATGACCGCATTACAAAAGTAGACGGTTTTGATTTGAAATATGACAAACATGGAAATGTCAAATGTTATTTTGTAGTTCATTCTATTTTTGGGGATATCGAAATGGAAAGGAGCGTGAAGGTAAGGAATGTATGAGGATCAAACGAGCTCTGTCATAGAAAAAAGAATGCTCGATGCCGTTAGCCTCGCAGTGGATAAACGAGAAGGCAGTATTATACATGATGCAACGGCTCCGGTATCGATCGAACTTGAACTGATGTATGCTGCGCTTGACTGGTTTATGAAAAACACATTTGGTGATACGGCAGAGCGCAAGTTTCTAATTGAGCGAGCTTTAGAACGTGGGCTTGTGCCATATAAAGCAACAAGGGCAGTCGTACGTGGGATATTTACTCCGGGTACGTTGGAAATATCAATTGGACATCGATTTTCCTGTGACGGAATCAATTATGCTGTAACGGAAAAGTTGAAATCCGGCAGTTATCTACTGCTCTGTGAGACTGCGGGTGTTTCTGGGAATAAGGAAGCAGGAATGCTTGTGCCGATTGATAATTTACCAAATCTGCAGTCTGCAAAGATTGAAGCGCTGACTATCCCCGCAATTGATGACGAAGATACGGAAGTGTTCCGGCAACGGTATTTAAAAAGTTTTGAAACGCAGGCATATGGTGGAAATATTGCGGATTATAAAGAAAAAGTATTGTCCATATCCGGCGTGGGTGGTGTCAAAGTATATCCGGTGTGGAACGGCGGAGGCACAGTCAAAGTCGTATTTTACACATCCGAATTTAAATCGCCCGACGAGGAATTTGTGAACCAAGTGCAGGAAATGCTGGATCCGGTTCCTTATCATCAGCAGGGTGTCGGTGTAGCGCCAATAGGCCATTATGTGACAGCAGCAGGGGTAACGGAGAAAGCAATTAACATCAAAGCAAAAATTTCTGTAAAAAAAGGTTTTGTATTGAATGATATAAAACCGAAAGTCACGGAAATGATCAATGACTATCTGAAAGGGCTTAATTGCGAATGGAAAGATACACAGACCGTATCGGTTAACGAGTTTACGAATATAGGACTTATTATCCGTGTGGCTAAGATAGAAAGCTGTATTTTAGATGTAACTGGCGTTCTCGATGTAGAAGAAACTACTATTAACGGATCAAAACGAAACCTGCAGCTGGGAGTTGATGAAATTGTTAAGCTGGGGGAGTTGACGTATGAGTAATAATTTACGGGATAGCCTCAAATTGCGGAAAGCAAATATTAAACATTATTTTCCAGATGTGCTCGCTAATGCGGTAGAGTTTAAAGAATTCGCAAAAACAGTAGATCCAGAACTTAATTGTATTATTGGGCTGCTCGTTGAAAAAGCTTTAAATACTTTTGTCTTTGATCTCAATGCGGATGGAGCGACACGGTGGGAAGATATGCTGAAACTGACACCGAGAAGTACGGATACTCTGAATGATCGGCGAATGGCGATTCTTGCTAAAATCACACCGAATACTCCATATACATACAAAAAACTGGAGATTCTGCTGGATGGTATTTGCGGCGAAGGAAATTACAGTATCGATCTAAAACACGATCAATATTACATAAAAATATTAATCGCGTTAGGTGTTAAAAGACAAAGACAAACTGCAGAATATATGCTCCGATGTATATTGCCTGCAAATTTAACGATTGAAATAGATCTGATGTATAACCGTCACATAGATCTGAAACGATTTACTCACAGAAGAATGAAAGAATTGATGCATACTCATCATGATTTAAAAGCGGAGGTATTAGCTGATGCCTAATTACACGAAAACGATAAATCTTGAAAAGCCTTTACAAACGGAAATTTACGATGTGGATAAACGGAATGCAAACTGGGATAAGATTGATGCGGCTATAAAAAAAGATCGGGATGATGCGGATACACATGCCGCAGATTCTGACGCCCACGCAAATGGAATAGCTGGGAACGCTGCCAGTGCCACAAAGTTAAAAACTGCAAGGAAAATTACCCTTGGCGGCGATATCCGAACCATCGGAAGGACATTTGACGGTAGTAGAAATATTGAATTTGATGATATTCAAGTTATCCATGCGAAGCAAGCCGTAAACGATACTAATGGCAATCGTATAGATACTACTTATGCCACTGCCGGATATTTACTTTCAGAGGCTTGTAAAAACGGAGTCATACAAGATGCTTTGCTTGTATCGATAGGAGAACCACAGGCGGACGTTAACAAAACGTACCTCGTGAACAGTACCTCCCAAAACCAACCTCCGGATTTAGCCTGGGGTGTCCGCGAAGTCTGCTTTATCGGTAAGAATGCCGTTATCATTCGTGTAACTGGACTGGATATCAACGGACAGACCAACTGCATATGGACGAATATATATAATCAGGTCAATTGGACTGGATGGCAGAAATATGCGCACACGTCGGATATTCTTCCACCTATTGAAGCGGCGAACATTGGGAATCCCGCGAATTGGTGGGTGAAAATACGAGGCGGTTTCATTATACAAGGTGGCTTCTATGCTATTAACAGTACAGCAAACAAAGAGACACCATTCACCGTTGCATTCCCGATTGCGTTTTCGACGACCTGTATGGGGATATGCGGGAATGATGTTGGATCTGGTGTCTTTGCATTATCATTCAATCCGATATCTAATGCGCTATTTAATGTTTGGCGTGATAGTAATAGGCCTACAACCTTTAGGTATACGGCATTCGGTTTTTAGTGGAGGGAATATGAAATATTTATCTATTTTTGCGAAGAAAACTGGTGAAAGATTAACGTCTTTTGTGGTCGGCATCCACGGTGCGACGATACAAGAACTCAAAGAAAAAGCTAAGAGCGAATACCCATCTGCAATACAGATAGAACAAACAGCAGTAGAATGGCAGGAATCCTTAAACGAAAACTATATTCTGAAAGATGGTAAGCTTACAAAACCTATTGAACCAAACGAAGTAGAGAAAAGAAATAATAAACTTGTGGCATTAGATACTAATTATGAAAAACAAATCAGCGACCTTGAACTCGAAATGGCAAAAGCAAAAGCGATTGAAGATGAGGATCTATACACTGAGTTAAAAGAAGAGCGAGAATCATTGATAAACGAATACGCAGAAAAGAGAGGGGAAATCTAAATGGAACGTTGCTTTTTGTGCCACCGCAAAATGGATAAAAAAACAGGACTTTGTACAAATAAGAAATGCATCCGGAGCAAACCACTGGAAGAAAAGCCTAAAAATAAGACGGAGGATAATAAATAATGAGTATGGTAGATATAAGTCCAGAAGCACTGGAGCGAATTGTCCGGATTGAAACGAAACTTGATATGCTTGTTGAAATGCTACCTGAAATACAGAGACTTCAGGTAGCGCATGAAAGGGCGGAGCAAAGTGCGAAATCGGCGCATCACAGGATAGACAATATATACAAAGTTGCCGGTCTGATTTCGACTATTATTTCTGTAGTAATTGCATTGATAGGAAAGGTGATGTGATTGTTCGAGAAAATAAAAAATTTATGGAAAAAAGCTGTCGGATACGTAAATGGTCACATACCGAAAGGGAATGCCAAGCCGTCTATGAAAGTAGTCTATGGTTATGCCATAGGCTTTTTAATTCTGTTTTGTGTCGTGCTGGTCGCGTGGGTTATTGAATTCTGCCGGGGTTCGGCAAATACGATGACATTGATTAAATTCTTTGAAGATTATACTGCCGTTCCGGTCGTCGGGGCGATTGCATTTATCGCCAAGTATATGGTGGATAAAAATCGCAACGGCAGACCGGATGCTATAGAAAAGGAGTTAAAAAAAGATGACGTTAAAAGAAATTGAAATATTGCTGCAGAATGCTGTGGGAGGCATTGACCGAATTTATGAACACTGGACAGGCTGTGACGGGAGTGTAGTTAATCTGCCTGACTATACAGTAGTAATTGACCGGACTGGCGGATATCACGTCATGCACGAAGATTTTACTGAAAGACTGGCGCATACATGGCACAGGAACAGCCGGTCGATCGGTATAGCGATGGCGTGCTGTAAAGACGCGATATGCTACTATGATCATCCCGACGGCATAGATTTAGGCAGTGAACCGCCGACGGCAGCGCAGATCGAAGCGATGGCGATGCTGACTGCAAAAGCAGAGGAAATACTCGGATTGACTGCAGACGATGTATATACTCATGCAGAAATTGCGGAAATTGATGGATACGGTGTTGATAGCGGAGAACCTGATATGCGCTGGGATCTGCTGTACTTGCCGGATTACAGCAATGGCGGCGTGTTAGTACCGGGTGGAGATTTAATCAGAGGAAAAGCAGAGTTTTACAAGAATCAGGAGGGCTAAATGTGTGGGAAAATATTAAAACAAGCAATTATCGCTATCTGCTTATCGTTGGGGTTATCGTTTTGCTGTGTGCAGGTGTCAGCAGATGGTGGTACTACACAAACAGCAGAGCCAAGGCAGACTATCACGATGTCAATCAGTCAGTGGAATTTATTGAAAACAGAATTCAACAGACTGAAAAACGACTTAGCGATGGAACGGCAGAAATTGACAATGCTCAAGCTGGACTCAAGCGAGCAAGTACAACAGTTAGAGAGGTTACAGATACAGCTCGACGAAACGCAGCAATCATTAATGAATGCGAAGATATCAATGATAGAAGCACAGCACGAATTGAACGGATTGAAAGTATTATTAGAAGGGTTGAAGAACAAAAGAAAGAAGTGTGAACACAAACAAGGAGACAGACGTAGACAACGAGATATATATGCGGGGTTGCTTGTTATGACTGTGGGTACAGGTATAGCCCGGGGGTGATCCGGTAATTTGAGGGAGCGGGGAGAAATCCCTGCTCTTTTTTATTGCATTGAACGGCAAAAATACGGCAAAAATTCAAACCAAAATATCGTATTTTGACAATTATTATTTTTATGGTGATTTCTTGGCCACGCGATAAAATCGAAAAAATCTTAATGTAGCAACACCGTTTACGTGCAAATAAAGCTTATGCTATAATCAAAAACCAGAGGGGAGTTATCCCGCTGAATAAAATCATGGGCTTGTCATAGAAATCATTTTGAAAACGTTATAGGTGCACAGGAGGAAAAACATGATATCTGTATTTGATACGCAGCCCGTCATTCTGGAAGAAAAAGACGGACATGTACTGACGGTCAGCAGAAACGGTCTGCTGTATAAAGACAGCAATGGGGAAGTTTTAAAAGATGTGGACTTTGAAGACGTAAATGGGATTCTGCCTTTACGTTACCTGAATTCGAACATCAGTTATAACCTTATTTTCCGCGGCCGGAACTGGAAAAATATGGCTTCTGAGCTGGATACGGATCGGTACAATACCTCTGGCGGCCATAATATACGGGAGACCAAAGCCATTATTACCGCTTTTGCCCGTCATAAGCTGACTGATGATTTTCCGGACAATCTGGACACACTGGACTTGCCGCTGGATTATTCTTACTTTAAAAAGAGGGAAACCCGCCTGTCCGGAGGGGTGATTACAAATGGGAAAAAGGAAATCCCCATCCATGATATCCGCCGGGTCAAATGCATTACAAACGGTACGATCAGCAATCTGTGCATCTATACTACGGATAAAGGAAGATTTTTCTTTGACATGCCAAAGATGACCGTTACCCTGAACGCTTTGACCGTTCCTTTGCTGGAAGCCGTCATGACCAGAAATACAGGGCATGGAATTGATTTCTCACGGGGTGACGGTTTCGGGCAGAGCACTTCGGAATTTGTCATCATCCGTTACCTAGATTCCGGGTACTTCCTCCATAAGGACGGCACGGCGCATGAGGAGTGGCAGAAGACTGCCTGCGACCGCACTGCCGGTTATGGGTACGATTTGAAAATGCTTCTGCAAGAATGAATAAGACGATGACATATAAAGAGAGTCTGCAAGGCGCGGCTCTCTTTTTTGCCTGGAGCCGTTTTGCGGGATCGGCCTAAGAAATGAAGGTTCGTTTCCTTTTTTGTGTGTCCGGACGGCGGCCGAAGGAGGAGAAAGCATGGCGGATGCGTATGATGAAATGGAAAGATTGATGAAAGAGTATGAAGCGCTGGCGCAAAGCGATCTCCCTGCCGCTCTGGAAAAAATGATTGATTTGTATTTTGATGAAACATATGAAAATACGTTCAATTATGATGTATATGACGGTATCGAATTATGGCTGCAGGAAAATGCGGACGGCAGGCTGCTGGCATCTGTCCGGAAATACAAAGGCGCGCCGGGGTATGCCAGGCTGGCGGAGACAATCCGCACAGGTATGAAAGGTTAGCCTTCTGCGTAAAGGATTCCCTTGGTACCTGTTTTTGATTCAGGGAACGGCCGGATATTTCCGAGGCCTTGTTTACAGAAGTAAATTATCTTGTGATTTGAGGCATTATATGGATGAATTGTTTGAACGCTTGGTTTTCATTTTTGGTTTTCTGTATATTTTTAAATGGATGCTGGATTTCTTAGTGAAGAAATTTCATTTGCACACCGGAATCTTTACCATAGAAGGAAATCAGCTGGTCGTCCGTGCGTTATTTTCTGTCAGGTATGAAAAGGATAAGATAGCAACGATCATTTTTTCCTGCATGCACAGCTGGCGCATTCCATGGGCTCATGCAGGAAAGATGTTGATTATCATGAAAGACGGGACAAGAAGCGGACCGTTCCAGTTTGACAGCGGATCCCTCACCGGAGAATTCTGCCCGATCCTCGATTCCGGAGAAGATATCGAGCGGACCATAGCGTATTTACGGGAGGAGTTAAAAAGACATGGTATTTCTTCTGTCTATAGGAAATAACGGCAGGCAGAAAAAAGTGGCAAAACGGGCTGAAGAGACAGCAGAAGATGTTTATCAGCGGGGTATGAAATGATGGAAACGGTATTATTGGCTTTTATGCTGATAGCGGCTGTCTGTATAGGAGCCGCGACGTATAATTTAATGAAAATCTCCTCTCTTCCTGCGCGGGAACGGTATAAAGTTCTCCGCTTCAAAGGAGACAGCCTGACCATAGGATACGGACTGTTTGCTCATACATATAAGCTGAATGAAATTTTAGAAGTACAATTTGTAAAATTTCCTATAAAAGGCCGTTGGAGTCTGGGCGGCTATGTGGGTGAATTACGGGTTATTAAAATGAATGGTCATCGGTGCCGGTGGATTTCTTTTGACGGCAGCGTGTACTATGGACATATAGTTTGGATTACCAATGAACACATCATTGATTTATCCACGGATTTACTGATGAAAGAGCTTCGGCAGCATGGGGTCCAATGCTTTAAGGAACGGAATTGGTGTTCCTGAGCTGCACTTGTGCGGATGCATGTAGGTACAGGATTTGATAAAAGAACCGTGAGATATGCTTCTGAAAACTTGTGATGACATAAGGGCGGTGTGTAGATGATGGACATTAAACGACTCTTTCAAATTCCCTTGATTTTTTTGCTGATTCCCCTGTTCTTCCTGGTTATGTTAATTAAAATATATATACTTCAATATATAATCATGAACCGCATTGCCGTTTGGGGAGGCTCTTTCTGGATGGTACTGTTTCTCTTTTGCCTGCCTGCGTTGGAAGTACTCTCCGTGTGGAAGATTATTGTGTACCATTACGGTTGGAAAGTCCGGGAAAAACTCATCTCTTCGTCTTACAGCAGGGGAGATATCCTGGTGCTCTATCAAGCCATAAAAAGTTGGGATACAGCCTATCTGGGCGGAGCGCTTCTGGATGCAGCCATAACGGCAGTTGAAGCCGTGTGTTTCCTGGTGACACCTTTGTTTCTTTTCCTGCCCTGGGTTCTGTATGGTGTGATTGCGAAATGGTTTGGATTGCCTGCCGTTATTTCTGTTTCTTTCTAAAGGATTATAAGAGGACGAATGTAATATTCATAGTCCCTTGAAGTTTTATACTGCTTCTGATGCGCGTTCCAATCCTGACGGTCAGCTCACTGTCCATAACAGAACCGGAAAAATCTTTGAGCGTGTGAAGAAACGCCATGGTAAGATTTTTGACGCAAATGATGAAATCAAACGCAGTCCGTGCAGCTTGGTGTTGGGACAGCATACTATACGTTATAATGACCATCTGTGTGTTTGGGGCATTAGTCTCGTTCTTTATGCTACACGATACGAAAGCAGCAATAGAAAAAATTTTCTTTGATGGAAAATGGCTTTAAAGAGGAAAAAAGAGCCTTACAAATCCCATTTTTAGTGATGAATAAATTGAGATTTAAATAATAAATAAAATGAAATGATAAGTGAGAAAGGGTAAATTATGGGAGTAGATCATTTACAGGATGAACCAAAACTTATCTTGACATATCCTCATAAGTCTACATTTAATAGGATAGGCTTTTCATCCATGGTATCTTTATCTTTTATTGTTCTGTGGATACTGAATCATCTTATGAGTTATAATACTGATTTTTCAGATAAAATTATTATGGCAATAGTACTGGTTGGCGCTCCGCTCCTTATATGGTTTATGGGATATTATCTCTTCATAAATGGAGTGAAATTAGAAATTTACGAAAATAATATCGTTAAATATTATACTTATGGAAGCAGAGGGCGGAGTGTATTGCATTTTAAATTTAAACTCGAAGATATAGAACAAATAAAATTTAAAAAGCGCCCATTTAATTGCCTAAAGCTGACCATCAAAGTTCGGAATCCTGTTTTTTATGGGTTTCATGAGAAGAAACTAAATAAGTTAATGAGTGTAAATCTCATTGCGGATAGAAAAGAATCGGAATTTTTTATGCAACAGATGGAACAATTCCAAAGACAACAAAGAAGAATGATTGAACGATAAAAGTCCGCTGGAGAATAATTGATATGGGTTAAGAAAAGCACTTCCAATTAATTGATGAATAGTCAAGAAATAATAATCCTGATACAAGGAGAACCTATTCAAAAACGGGGAGCCCAAGTGGAAATTGTTGATGGCCTTTTCAAAACCTTCGCACATCTGCACTTCGTCAATAAATATAGTTCGTTTTTTCCGCCTGATATGCCTTTTCAACATATGCATTCAGCTTGTGATACTCCAGCAGCGGTTCGTATTCACTCAGGCTGTAATTGACGTGTATAATGTTAGCAGTCGTATCCGCCTGCCGGACATACTCTATAAATGCTTCCAGCAGCTTTGACTTTCCGCTGCGCCGCACTCCGGTAATGACCTTGATATCCGCTGCTTTCATTACGTCTTTCAGTTTATCAAGATAAAAAGTTCGCTCAATCAGTTTCATGGCATTCTCCTCCGTCGCCAGAAGCATATCTATTTCGCAAAATCAATTTAATATAAAAATCGTGAAATAGAAATGTTGGTTAGAAAATTGATTATAATACCCGGTTGTTATATGAGTGAAATCATCTGAATAGGGATTTGAGAGAGGAACATGAAATATTTATTTTGTTTATTGATACCGGCAGGACTGTTCCTGTTGATTATAAGCATCAAATATGTTATTCGTTTTGCTAAGTCTGAAATGATTTATGAAATGCCTTATAGCAGGGGAACAGGTACATTTACGCTTGCTGCAAGGGGGAAATATGGCTTATGGTTCAGCGGGGAAAAGTTTAAAAAAGCGCCGCTCGGAGAATTTGGACTGACCCTTGTCAACCGGGATACGGGACAATCCGTTCCCTTGTGTGCTCCTCTTTTGCGTACCGCTGTGACCGGGCTCAGCAAGTCCAGGCTGAAATTGTATTCCTTTCAGGCGGAAGCCGGCACATATACGGTTTCCTTGAATGATGAAGTGCGTATCAGAGATAAAGCATGCGCATTTCTTGTGAATGCCGTAACTAAGCGGCCCGTAGATTACAGTTTGTTTTCTGTTCAGGTGTACCGTCATACATCCGGTATGGTTTTATCCCTGTGTATACTGGGGATTATATTCGGCGCCGTTATAATGGTTTCGGGAGCTATTCTCCCGGCTGTTTTATAGAAGAATCAGGGGATTCTATGCGTAGAGAATATCTGTGTATGTAACATAAAAGGTGAGGCAGATGAAATTTTTAAAACCGATAGTCATTTTATTCCTGCTGTTCAGTACCGTTTTATCCGGCGGCTGTGGTCATACAAAAGAAGATCAAGAAAGGATCATCCGGTATTTGGATAACAGATTTGGAAAGGATACATATACAATTAAGCAGGATGAGAGTTATTATCGCTGGTTTGTGACATTGAACCAATATCCGGATCTTACTGTTTACTATACGGTATCTCGTGATCCTCTTTCCATGACATCACCTTCTATAACGACAAATTTTGACGAAGTTTTCAGTGAGCATGCAGTTGAAGAATACAAAAAAACGCATGAACTTGGTGATGATGTTCTTGTTTTTGATGATTCCATTGATTTCGTATATCACACAAAAGTTAAATCCCTTGAAGAATTGAAAGTGCCTTATGACAGGGCGATGGGATTTATTGCGTTTGTTTCCGAGAAATATCCGGTTCTTATTGATGAAGGATTACTGAATATACGAATGGATATTACCGGTATCCGTTTGAAAGGCGCAGATGATGACGATACCCTGATATTTCAAGACATATCCAAAGCAAAAAAAGACGGTCTCAGCATTGTGTCATACGAAGAAATTTGTCAGGAATTAGCGCCGAAGTTAAAAACGCATGCGGATAATCCGGACGGTTTTACATTTCATGCAGATATAGGAAAATCATTTATTTTGGGCAGCGATACTTTTGGTGACTGCTTTCACAAAAACCTTATATTAAAGAACGGCACGCCTGAAGAATTGGACAATATCATCTTACAGCCCGGAGAAATAAGCAGACCCTATATTTTCAAAAGTGAGAGCCGGTATGAATTTACAACGATAACATTACAGGCTGAAAACGTATCGGACTCGCCCTGTTCTTTGCCTGAGGCAACGATTGTAAAGGCGGTCATAGATGATGCGAAAGAAATATATGTTGATCCGGTATGGATTGATCTTGCTTTTGATGAACGGAGGGAATGGAAAGATCCCTATGAAATGCTGGGGATTTCTCCGCCGGAAACAGAGGAGGAAAATGCAGAAGGTGTGCCATATAAAAACATTAAAATTTTATTTACAATGAACAAATACGACAAAGGAGTAAGAAAGGTTACCTTGACTTTTAATAAGCATACCGGGTAATGGTTGTTTGCTTATCATTTCAAACCATCTGCTGTTTTATTTATTGCGGCCGGTCTTCAACCCTTTTGCCGCTTTGCGGACCGCCTTCCTCCGTGAAATTGAAAACGCCCGTGACTTTTATAGATGGCAGACGGCTTGCTGTAAACTTATGTGCGGAGTAAAACGGATTGATTCCATGCCGGATAAGGGGGAGAGCGTATGCGGTTTGATGAAAACCTGGGACAGTTTGTTTATGAATACGAAGGGATCGTCTTTGCCTGGGATGAGGAACCGGGGGAAGATTTTCCTGATACGGTGAAGAAACTGGCGGCAAATTATTACGAAAGGCTTGATGACATCGTCCGGCATATTGCCCCCGATTTGAAAGAAATGTATGGAATTACGGATCCCGGGGAGGTAAAGAGCAAACTGGGGAAACCTGTCATCGATCTTACGATGGGAGAAATTAATTATCTGGAGCATACGTTTGATTACGAGCATATCTTTACGCTGGAATACCTGGATGACGAGTTTAAGCAGTTAAGCCATTTTAGCGTGGACGGGTGATGTGAAGAGAGGCAATTCATGAGTAAGCTTTTCTCGTATGCTTTGAAAATATCAGCTTGGTGCAAAATCATTGCCAACTGGTGTTTTTTTTATGATAGGCTGAACACGGTGGGGATGCATGAGCAATTTGGGGTTCTCGAAAGCTCTACTAACACCGATGGAAGTTCCTTATGAATAAGTTATGAAAAATATTTTTAGAAAGTTGGGTTTTGGGGAAGAGAAAATCATAATGTTTATAGAAAGTCAAATTTTCTGGGAAAGGAGATGAAAGCGTCCGGAAATTAGATAATTGAAAGAAATAGATTGTAGTTGAAGTTCCAAGGGGTTGATTCAGAAAGGGTATTTGTTATGATGGTTCTTGAGAAAAAATATGCGTTATCCTTAGAAGCAATGATGAAATCTGCAGAAGAAGATGTGGAAAATGCTTCAGCGGGCAAACAGATTGGGAAAGCTATTGATCAGGTATTAATGAATTATTCTGGAAAATTGAGAGCGAAAGATATTGCTTATGAAATTAATAGGCAACATTTGATGGACGAAGGTGTTGGGAGGAAAGATGTAAATAGCTATCTTTACCGTGTATTAAATAGAAACTGTAAATATCATAAACAAGAAATTCCAACAAGCCGATCTAAATCTTATACGGTGGTCTGGTGGATAGACGAATTGTATAAAGTAGGGTAAAAAGAATATCAGTGGAAATCATTAAAAATAAGTAAGTATGTAATATAAGGAGGACATAATGGACTTAAAGAATTATCTTATGAGAAGAATTAGCCGGTTGGATAAAAAGCTGTCTATTACAAAAGATGCAATTGTATATAAAGATCCTAGAGATACTTATATTTCTGAAAGCTGTACTCTGGTGAAATTGCCGGATATTATCCAAAAGGTACATTATTTATTGGATGGTGAAAATATTATAATTACAAGTGAGCTGGAAGAGGGGATTCCAGATGAGTATTTTATTGTCAGCAGTGAATTCCGGAAAGAAAACTTTAAAACTATTAGATGTTTAGAAAAGACAATTGTTACACCTATGCATCCACTTTATAAAGTTGTCATGAAAGCAGCATTAGAAGCAGCTCTTTCTGAGGCGGAAGATCGACGTGTATACACACAGGAGACAGATGCAGATGAATTACTGGCAGAACACGAAGAGATGAATGCTGTTCGTCATCAGGATTTTGAAGAAGCAGCCATGGAGCTGGAATCTACTAAAATTGAGGTCTTAAAACAAAAAGAATGGATTGTTAATAAATTAAGACAGGCATCCTATACAGAATCAAGATTATTGAATATTCAATATGCGGAGGTACTTGAGGAGATAGAGCGTCTGGAAGAATCAATTAATGAGTGCCAGAGTGAAATTGACGGTATTGAGGGAGACGATTTTGATATCGATCAGGCGGAAATGTTACTGGATAACAATAGAGCTATTGCGGAAGAAGATGTAGTTGATGCAGAAGATAATTTACAAAAATTTTGTGATGAAAATAGGGATGTTGCATCAGAAATAAATGAAAGTTTACAAATGGAAACGGCCATCTATATTAGACATCTTAAACATTCTGTGGAATACTAAGTTGTTGGAAATATAGGGTGTCAGTAATGGGAATAAAACAAGTAAGTGTAGATAGAACGGAATATTACTCTGAAGATGTAAAAAGAGCTGAGTATCTGTCTGATATGGAACAAAGAAAGTATGGAGAGTGGATTATAAAAGGCGGCGCAGAAAATGCATCAGAAGAAGATAAGAGACGCAGAAAATTGGCTATCGAAAAATTTATTGAGACACACACCGCATTAGTTAGAAATATAGCCTCTAAATATGTAGGAAATTCACAATTAAAAGATGATGCGATTGGTGTAGGAAATGAAGAATTAGTACGGAAAGCGCCAGACTATAACTATGCAAAGGGATGTAAATTTTCAACTTTTGTTTATCCATGGATTAAAGGTGCTGTCCAAAAATTTATTAGAACTACAACACAAAACGAAAATGTCATACAGTCTCTTAAATATGATGATGGGGCTGAAGGTATAAACAAGATTTTTTCCATTGACAGAAAGCTTGATGTAAACAAAGTTTTAAAAAAAATGAGAGCAAAAGACTCTGAGGTTATTTGCTTACACCATGGATATCTCAACGGACCAGAATATACGTTTTGGGAAATTGGCTGTAAATTGGGGATCAGTGAAGAAGGGGCTAGAAAACGCTACCAAAGTGCAAGAAAGAGGTTCATACAATTATGGGATGATCAAGGGGAAGCCGATTACAACTGATAATTTATTAACAGAACTAAGGATCTTTTTTTAGAAGTGAGAAGTGGCAGGCATTACTAATTTTTGACCAATTCAACCAGCATTGTATGGGAAGATACATTCAATGGATTTAAATTATTTCAAATGAATACCCATGTCGGAAGTTTACAGAAACTCGTAGATTATCTGGGTGGAAGCATTCTCTTTGATGGAGATGAACGCGATGATTTTATGTTAGATAATGGGAGAGAGCATACGTTTGATTACGAGCATATCTTTACGCTGGAATACATGGATGATGAGTTTAAGCAGTTAAGTCATTTCAGCGTGGACGGATGATGTGAAGAGAGGCAATTCATGAGTAAGCTGAAAGAACATTGGTCACGCTTAAAGAAGAAGCAGCAGTTGATTATCCGTTTTCCGATGATCTTCCTTTAGTTTACCTGGGGGAACTGGCTAATATGCCGGAACATGGAATTTTTATAGGCCAATCGGGCAAATGTTATTTTGGATATCATCTTTGGGATTTCAGAGAGCTAAGGGAAGATGAAGTATAGCCGGTAAGGTTTGTTATAACATGGCATTTCATGCTTTACTGTACCGATTCATCATGGTATAAAAGGATTCAAAGCATAAAGGAGAATGGATATGGGGTATGACATCACTTTCCATCCGATCAGCGAAGAGCAGATGGATGCATGGTATTTTTCCCTGCTGGACAGCCTGGCAAAAGGGGATACGTTCCGGCTGGAGGCGGTGGCGGAAGACGCGGGGATGGATCCGTTTTACATAAATAAATACAGGGATCTGATGAAGTATGCTGCCGGGACGCCGCCTTCAGAACGATTTGAAACCACCCACGGGTTTTATATGGCGGTGGTGCAGGGGTTTTTCCGCAAGCATTATTATGTGCGGGGGACTGCCCTTTCTTTCATGGCGGAGGAGTACCCGATGATGGAAAGGTATATCACGCCATGGAAGGATATTCTTCCTGAAGGTATTTTACCCCCTGCACAGCAGGGAATCGTCGAAAATTATTCTGCCGGCGTTTATCTGTCCGCAGAACAGGTGAAAGAACTTCTTTCCGATTATGAAGGAAATAAGGAAGTACGGGAAGCGGTCGATGATTATTTCATGGAGAACGGGGCCGTACTTCTGAAAGCGCTCCGGGATGCGGCGGAGAATGGAGCGGGACTGCTGGAAGCGACAGATGTGGTGGAAGTGGAGCCGCTGGATCTGAAAAAAACGACATCCTATTCAGACCTGAATCAATGTGATCCGGAAGGGGCTTTTATTTACCAAAAGGTGGCCAGGGCGCAGATCAGCGAGTTTATGAAATCGAAAAAATTTTAAGCAGGGGCGTGTATTGCGGAAAGAAGGATATGATGGGAGAATACAGGCGGGAAAGAAGGCTGCTCCAGGGACGGGTGAAGCTGATCATAGACCCTATGGAGTTCCGTATGGCGCTTTGGATTGATGGGTTCGGTTTGTCCGATGCGGTGACGGGAGAAGAAATCACGCCCCTTTGCCATTCCTATAACCTGGAGCATGTGGAAGAAGCGGGGAATCAGCTGGAAATAGATTTCCGCATATATCCGGAAGGACATGTATATTACCATGTGGCGGTGGATCCTTTTGCAAGAACTTTTACTTATAAAGGGAAAGTATACAGTACGGATGATTTTAGAAAAGTGATAGAAGCTGACCGCGTGGGGGTGGGAATCAAAGCGTGAAACAGGACATTCTATCCTGTGAGCAGGACTGCCGCCATTTCTTACGAATCATAAAAAACAGTCTGTATCTGTGTCCGGAAAACCGGGACTGGCAGAAACGGACTGTTTTTCTTTTGTCTTATTGACGGCGCCTATGCGGTGAAACGGAAAAAAGCGGTGTTGTTATCCGATGAGCTTTCCGTTTTCAATACGGAGAACCCTGTTGTGCCATTTATCCAAGGTGGAGCGGTGGCCGATGCTGATGACCGTTGTGCCGGGGAGCGCCGTCAGAAGACGGTACATCTTTTCTTCTGTTTCTTCGTCCATAGCACTGGTGGCTTCGTCAAGGAAGACCCATTTCGGTTTTCTGAGGAACACGCGGACAAAAGCCAATTTCTGCTGTTCCCCTAAAGAGAGGATGTGGCTCCAGTCCGCCTCGGTATCCGTCTTTTCCATTAAATGGGAGAGGCCGCATTCCATAAGGAGCGGGGAAAGTATTTCCTTGTCCGCCGTTTCCAGAGGGTACGATGCGGCTTCGGCAGAGGTGCCCATAGGAATGTAAGGTTTTTGGGGAATGAACATCATTTCAGAGGGGGCGGGCATGGAGATATGTCCTTTGACGTAGGGCCAGAAGCCCGCCAGCGTACGGAGAAGGGTGGATTTCCCGCTTCCCGAAGGGCCTTTTAGGATGACATGTTCTCCCGATTTGATTGTACAGCTCGCAGATGAAATGATTTCCCGTGTCCTTTTGTTTTCATCCATGGCAGGTACGGAAATGGTGACATCCGTGAGACGGAGCCTGTCAGGAGTCTCTTCGCGGACAAGGCTGCCTGATTTTTCTTCGGTCTCTTTTTCGATGGCCGCTATGTGCTTGTCAAAGGACAGCAGACGTTCCGCACAGGACTGCCATTCCGCCAGAGACGCATATACATCGACGAAGTAGGACATGGCGTCCTGGACTTTGCCGAAGCAGTTGGCAATCTGCATCAGGCCGCCTAAGGAAATATTTTGGGATAAATATCTCGGCACAGCGACGACAAAGGGAAATATAATGGCAATCTGGGCGTAGCTGTTTGTCAGCCAGGAAAGCTGTTTTTGCTTTTTGATGATGAAAAGGGTATTTCTGAGGAGGGTCATGAAACGGTTTGACAGGAAGGATTCTTCTTTTGCCGCGCCGTTATAAAATGCCACACTTTCCGCCGTTTCACGGAGACGGACCATGGAGAAACGGAAGTCGGCTTCCAGTTTTTGCTGGAGGTAATTGAGGGAAACGAGACGGTGGCCGACTTTATGGGTGATCCATGTGCCGAAGACGGAGTAGGCGAGCGCCGTCCAGACAAGGTAGCCGTAAATATGAATTTCCTGTCCTGCGGCAGAAAACGATAGGACTTCCGATAAATTCCAGAGAACAAAGATAAAGCACACGATGGTCGTTGCCGAGCGGAGCAGTCCGCTCATGAAGGAAAGCGTGCGTGCCGTAAAAAGATTGATGTCTTCGGAAATACGCTGGTCGGGATTGTCTGCCGTGCCTTGGGAAAACATTTCAAGACGGTAGTACATCTGCTGTCCGGTCCATTTGGCAAGATAGTTTTTCGTCATCCATTTCCGCCAGCGGAGCGCCAGGCGCTGCTGCAGGTAGTAGCTGTATACCGCAAAGGCGATATGGGCGAAGGCAAGTCCCGTGAAACGGAGCAGCCCGCGGTAAACTGCGTCGCTGTCATAATTCTGCAAAGCGCTGTAAAAAGAATTGAACCATTCGTTTAAAAGCAGTGTCATATATACGGCGGCAATTGTGAGGGTAATGATACCCGCGAGATAGAGCCGTGCCGATTTCTTTTCTTCGCTGTTCCAATAAGGGGTAATCAGGTGGAAAAGCCCCACAATAAATTCCCGTGTCCAATATCCTGATTTCATAGATTCTCCTTAATCTGTCTTGTAATGTTTTCATTATACTATATGGTAAAAAACAGCCGATAAAAATAAAGATTTCAAAGAAATGTTTATTGGAGCCTTTACATCTAAAGATGTCTATATTATAATAAGTATATAGAAAGATATAGATGTAATGGAATTTAAAAAGGAGAGATGATGATGAGCAAAGAAATTCATTCCGCAGCAGACTTTGAAAAGGAAATAACCAATCACAAAGGATACGCCCTTGTGGACTTCTGGGCGACCTGGTGCCAGCCGTGCCGTATGATGGCGCCTGTGCTGGAAAGCGCCGAGAAGCAGCTTGGCAGCCAGATTAATTTCACAAAGGTCGATGTTGATGAGCAGCAGCAGCTGGCCGCTGAATTTGATATCATGTCCATTCCGACTCTGGTGGTTTTTAAAGACGGCAAGCCTGTAAAGCGCATGTCCGGCTATCGTCCGCTCGACGCTTTTGTAGAGGAACTGAAAAGCGCAGTGGAATCATAAGACGGAAAAACTGGAATTTATAAAACCGCTTCCTTTATAATACAAAGTAAAGGGAGCGGTTTTTTATGTGCATGCCCCCGCGTACGGCTGTGATCGGTTTTGGAAAAAACTGCTGTAAACCGGCGGCCGTTTGAAAAGGAGAATTATGATGGGCGGAATGTTTGCGGGGATGCTTCTGTTGCATCTTGTCATCTTTATATTGATAGTTCTGCTTTGGATATACAGGAAACCGCTGGCAGAATCTGCCGCGCGTGATAAGGCGATGGCGGATATGGAACGGAAGAGGAATCCTCCGCACAAAGACCGGCCTTATGCGTGGGTGGTGATGATCAGTTCCACAGTGGTGCTGGCTTTGGATATGTATTTTGATATGCCGTCAGTCGGTGTACCGGGGCTGATCTGGAAAGGGCTGCTGGCGGGACCGTCACTGACTGTGGCTGTCACGTCTTTCATGTGGGTCGTATTGGCCGGTCCGCAGAGGATCCGGCAGTATGTGAAATATGCGCTTTCGGCAGGGATGCTTGTCCTGTGCGGTATGATGCCGTTTACCGACTGCTTTGGCGGCGTGGAGGATGTCTTTTCAGGAACGGTGACCAAAGATATGGCGCTGAGCCACATGATGTATGAGAAGACCTGGGCAAGAGGCGTCGGTTTGTACAGCCGGTTTCTGCCGGCCCAGGCGGCAGGTCGGTTCGATCTGATGATGGACGGCGGAGACGAATATATCCATTTCCATATTGCGCGAAGAGACAGGGAGGTTCTCGCGTCCATGATGGAGGGGCTGACGGTCAGAGGGAAAACGATACGGATAGAGGATCTGATACCTGCCGTGGAAGCGGGACGAAAGAGTTTTGCGATGTACGACGGCGGACAGATCTCTGGCGGGAAAGATGTCATGTACCGGATAACGTACTATCCCCATACAAAAATACTGGTATCGGCGGAAAGGATACCGTAACGATATCTGCCGGGATATTATCAAAGGAAAGGGATACATTCGGCAAAAGATATGTGACAGGTAAAAAATACCGATTCATGTGATACATTTTCTTTCATGCAGGTAAGGTTCATTGTTTGTGACATGAAGTGTGCCGTCGGGCGGGAAGGAGTATTTTATGAAGTTTTCCAAATGGCTGCGGATATTGGCCGTGTCAGGATGTATAGCGGCCACCGCCGTATCGGCAGGAGCGTTCAGCTGTTCCGATTTTGAAAGGAGCGGAGGAGGGCCTTATAAAGAAACGCTGGATGCACTCTATGAGAATATGACTGCCGGAGAAGGTTCAAATGATCAGCTGGCGGGTTCGGTAGGGATTATGGAGACGGTGAATGCCCTGGGACGGGAAGCGGCGCTTCAGGGGATAGGTTTTTCCATAGAGGATATCACCGGCGATGGGGTTCCCGAGCTGCTGGTAGGGAGTATGCCCGGTTCCGGAGAGTCTGTATATGCCGTGTATACGATACGGAACGGCACGCCGGCAGCCGTTCTTGACGGGTGGGCAAGAAACGGGTATTATGCGCTCGGCGGTGGACGGTTTTATTACCACGGCTCCGGCGGCGCGGCGTACAGTGCATTCGGGACTTGTCATCTTTCTTATGACGGCAGCCGGATAGAGTGGGAAGATTTTTACTTCTCCGATATCAAAGACAGCAGTGCGGGAACAATCGGGTATTTCCATAATACAACGGGCGTATGGAGGAAGGCGGAAGCGGAAGAATTATTTATTTCATGCGACCGGTTTTTTGAAATGGACGAAACATTACGGACAGGGATAAGAGCGATAGGAAAGGTTCCCTTTTCGGAATATGCCTGCAGTCATGAAGCGACGGCAAATGGAACGGTGCAGGCCCGCTGGGCGGAGGACGCACTTTCCGATTATGGGCAATATGATGAATTTATGGCGGATACGTCGGAATACCAGGTGCGGATCCTGTTTTCCACGCAAGATGAGGTCGGGGATTTTAAAGTGCTGCGTTTGATTCCTGATCTGGATGGAGAAGGAAATATGACGTTCTTTGAAACGGAACTCTACTATGCTGACCGGCTCACGGCGGAAAGACCACTTGTGCTTGGCATGGCATTTCACGGAGACACGCCGGAGTACGGGATTTCCTATACGGACGGAAACGGAAGAACCAGACGGTTCTATATCGGCATGAGTGGGGATGATGGCTCTCTCTTTTTGGGAGAATTCTGAGACGGCCGGTCAACTTCATTGATCTTGAGTTGTGGAAAGAGAGGTATCGGAAATGAAATTTTTCAAATGGGTTCTATGTCTGTTTTTATTCTTTGCCTGCACAGGATATCCTGCGAAGGCGCAAGAGATTCACCCTGGGATGTGCCAGATGAGTACCATTTATGAAGACCAGATGCATAAGATTGCTGATTTTGAAAAGGGGGCGTTTAAAGGCCGTTTTGCCCTGCTGAACGGACAGTGTGAAGGACATATTTCTTATATGGCGATTATTACCTATTACCATGGCGGAGTCAAAACGACTTTTCTTGATGATGAAAGAATACAGAAAATGAAGCATGTGCAAGTGGGAGAGGTGCTGGCGAATCAGAAGGGCGGCGTGTATCTGAAAATCATTCTTTCCCAATGGTACGGACTGGACGGACAGGGGAAAATTGTCGCTTCGGCGGAAGATAAAAAGGCGGTCGGGAATACGGATATTTCTTTGTATGTGGAAAGTATACGAACCATATACGGCAGCCTTGTGAAAAATAAGCCCGATGGAATGCACGGCAGCATGGATGAGATGAAGCTTGAGGCGAAAGAGTGGAGCCTTCCCGGATTTAAAATCGTGGTGGATGAGGAATGGGCGGATTATGTAAGGCCTGATGTAAACTTTGTCATGTCTGAAAGGGGAGATGCGTGATGCGTATGAAATGGCTGCCGGCAGGCATCGGGCTGTTCCTCGTCGGAATGTCGGTGGTATCCTTTGCTGATGGAAGGGTTTATGAACAGGCTGAATTTCCCCATGAAATCTGCGGGACATGGACGGATATTCATGGAGGAAGGACTTTGGAGATTGCCCCCCGTGCCGTGGACGGAGATATTTTGGACGGCATGTATGATGTGGCCGGCGGAGGGGTAAAAGGGGCAGTGAAAGCGGTGCTTCTGCATGAAGGGCAGCCGGTCACGGAGCAGATCAGCTGGAATGTGATGAGTCCGAATTATAAAATACTGGTGTATGGAAGTCAGGTATACTGTCGTCTCACCGGAAAGCATTTTGAGTCTGTGGACGGCATATATCTGGGAATGGAGATGGAAGAGGTGCGCCAGCTCTACGGAGAACCGGACCGCAAGGACGGGACATTTCCTTACCTGAACTGGAGCTATGTAAAGGAAGGGGTCAGTGTATATTTCTATGGAGGGATCGTAGACGGCATATGGATTAACAAGGGAAGCAGGAAAACTTTCGATCGCTCCGGGCTGAATGCGGACAGTCCCCGGGACAGTTATGCCGCATACTATAAGGCGGGAGGCCCGATGAATGAATTTTTTACGGCAGGCGAAGATGAGTCGGAATATATCAGCCTCTATGAAGACCGCGTCTGTTTGGGTTCAGGTCCTTATTAAAAAGAAAGAACTGATGGAGATATTTCTCCAAGCAAGGAAATTTAAAAAGCGTACCGCGGATAAAAGTACGATACGCTTTTTTGTGAAATTTTACCAAAAGCAGGGAAAAGGCTCGCGCCTGCTGCGGTCATGATACCGGCGACGCAGATGGAGAGAGAACTCATGGCGCCTTCTGACGGCCCCATTTCCATCACCTGTACTGTGGCCGGCCGTACCCATGGCAGACCGACAGATTTCCTTTATCTTTGGAATAAAACTATATATTTCTAAATAAATAGACTGGAAACATTACAATAAAATGTAAAACAAATTGATTATACATATGGATATAAGTATAATAATTCATGTGGAATAGTAGCAGATGGGGATGAATGATACTTTTCCGCACGAATCAGTTTGTTTATGAACCTGAGGGAATATGGCAGAGAAGGAAATTTGGAGACTTCGGCGCCGTCTCTTACAGGTATTTTTTATATGCAAGGAGAGGAGTATAGTATGAAAAAATCAGGGGTTTTAGGGTTGGCGGTATTGCTTGCCCTGGCAGGCGGCACGGCTCATGCAGCTGATGTTTATGAGATGGAAGGCATTGTCGTTACAGCGACAAAAATGGCAGAATCTGCGGAAAAAGTGCCGGCCAGCGTGTCCGTGGTCACGGCAAAAGAGATTAAGGATCACAGCTACCAAAGCGTAGCGCAGGCATTGGGACAGGAAACGGGCGTATATCTTTCTCCTGTTGCTGACGGTGGTATTTCTCTCCGCGGCTTTTCTTCAAGCGATGTTCTTGTCCTCGTGGACGGGCAGCCTGTTAATTCGGGGTGGAACGGTTCTGTAGACTGGACGATGATCCCCGTGGAAAATATAAAGAAGATTGAAGTGCTCCGCGGCGCAGCCTCTTCCCTTTACGGCGGCCGTGCGACAGGCGGCGTCATTTCGATTACGACGAATACCCATGAGGAAGGGGTTCATGGAAATGTGACGCTTTCTTACGGAAGCAACAGTACGACAAAACAGGTTTATGATGTATCTGTCCGTAAAGGTAAATGGGATATCGGCGCAGGGTATGAAAAACGCAAAACTGACGGTTGGCGGGGCTACTATGTGGACTCCCGCGTATCAGGCAGTACGGAAAATATACCGCAATTTGATGCGGGTAATTTGCCTATTGACGGCCGCGGCAGGGTCATTTTGGGAGGCCGCGGAGAGAAAGCATGGACTTCGGAAAGTTACCATGCCAAGTTGACCTATCATTTCAATGATGACAAGTCTTTGACTTATTCCTACCTTCATACGGATCATAAATACAGTTATGAGCATCCCTTCACTTTGATTAAGGATGCTTCCGGAAAGAGCATTTTCTATGGCAGCGTTGTTTACCCTAATGGAAAAGGTATAGATTTTGCACCGGGCGATTTTCTCGGATATGTAGGCGCAAAAGAATGGGGTATGCACAATATTTTCTATGATGATAATAAAAACCGGTTCCATGTCCATGCAGGATATACAGATATCAAAAAAGACGGCTACAGCAGTGCCGGCGGAGATGATGCGTGGCTGCCCATGACGGAAGAGGAGACTTATGCGTGGAATGGGGAAGGAGTACAGTCTTTTTATCCGAGCAAGACAAAAGATTTTGATTTGAATAAAACCTGGGAATTGGGGTCCCATACCCTTATCGGCGGCTTGGCATACAGGGCAAATTCTTTTGACCAAACGAGATACAATCTGGCCCATTACAAAGATCACGGCAGTAAAATAAATGCTTATGAAAAACATCGCGGTAAAGACGAATCCCTGTCTGCTTATTTCCAGGATAAATGGCAGGCTTCTGAAAAATTTGCCGTTTACGCAGGACTCCGTTTTGACCGCTACAAGAAATATGGCGGGCATCATGAATTCCTTACGACCGGTTATGTGAAGGACGATGAAGAAGGTATTTATAATGCATGGAGCCCGAAATTATCTTTAGAGTACCTTGTGGGGAATGATACCACTGTATATGCAAGTTATGGACATTCCTTCACGCCGCCTATACTCTACCAGGTGTATCGGTCTGAAAGATCCCCCATCAAGATTGTCAATGGCGTGCCTACGGCTTCTACAAGGGGATCTTTGCCCAATCCCGATCTTGACCCGGAACAAACGGATACGTATGAACTGGGTTTGAAGAAAAAATGGAAGAATACTACTGCGAATATTGCCGTTTACAAGGCAGACACGAAGGATGCTATCCGTTATTTCTCCACGGGCAAAGCATCTACTTACAAAGGGGTATTCTATAAGAAAGGTTATTCCCAGTACAGGAACTTTGGCAAGGCAAAGAAAAAAGGCTTCGAGTTCAGTGCTACCCATCAATTCTCCGATAAGGTAAGCGGCTATTTGAATTATGCATGGGAAACGGAATCCATTGATGGCGAACATAACTGGGATATTCCGAAACACCTTATCCACTTCGGCGCGGAGTTTACCGATAAGAGATGGGATATTCTTGCTGATGCCCAGTATGTCAGCGCACGCCAGGAACCTGATGCGGCGACAGGCGTGTACTACTCTGCGGGAAAATTCTTCATCGCCAGCTTATCGGCCAATTACAGTTTCACGAAGAACACCACTGCCCAATTCTATATTTACAATCTTTTCGACAAAGTGATTTATGACAGCGAAGCGGCAAGCGGAAGAACGTATACCCTTACACTGCGTCATTCTTTTTAAGGAGAACATATGAAGAAAATACTTAGACTTGCTTTAGCTGCCATCCTTTTTGCTGCCGGCACCGTATCGGCGAGGCTTCCTGAACCGGCATCCATGCCGCAGGATATCAAAGGGACGAGCCCTCATAAGCCGGAAGCGGCGGTGTACTATCTGGCGGAGCTTGTGAAAGAAGGAAGGATGACGGCAGAAGAAGCAGAGCGGACGGAAGTGTACGTGATTTTCAGGAATGCCCGCCGTATGCAGGATCTGCAGGATGTGGAAGGGCTTTCCGAGGAAGACCGCAGGGCATATATGAAAAAGAAACGTGAACTGCGGGGAAATCCCCTTGTGGAATACGCCAACCGATGCGGATTCACTTTGGAACGGGCCAAAGAACTCATGGATCTTATGCATGACTCTGACAAAGGCACTTCATACTACGGTAAAACCCGTCATCATGGATAAAACATAAAAAGGAACCTGCCGGCTATGCCGGCGGGTTCCTTTTTACATTGCAGCCTTTAAATTTTTGTCATTTTTGACATACTTGTGTCGCCCGGATTCCAAAAGCACAGTTCTCCTGCATGGAGAGATTTCTGCACGTCGATGGTCCGCTGGTTGGAAGAGCCTTTGAAGAGAAGGGTGATGTCTTTTTTTGCGAGAACAAATTCGCCGTCCACAAGGATGTCTATATATTTTAGAAGCTCCATTGTTTCAGGCATAATCTTTGCGAAATGACCGAGTATTTCCTTATCGAAAAGATAGCCGGAGAAGCACCAGAGATCTTTTTCCGGATAGGTTTCCTTGAATCGTTTCACCAAGGGGAGAAGTCCCTTTTGGTTGACCGGCTCCATGGGCTCGCCGCCGAGGAGAGTCATGCCCTGGTAGCAGTCCTGCCCCAATTGTCTGATGATGTAGTCTTCCGTTTCTTTCGTGAAAGGCTTGCCGTAGTGAAAAGACCATGTATCCGGATTGAAGCAGCCTCTGCAGTGGTGGGTGCAGCCGGAAACGAAAAGGGAAAAGCGGATGCCCGGCCCGTTGGCGATATCATATTCTTTGATTCCGGCGTAGTTCATAAATACCTCGCGATAGGGAATAAAAACGGCGCTCATACAGGATGGCGCCGCCTTATCTTAATAATGATGATTAAAGGTGGAGGACTCTGTCTTTGATTTCCTGTGTGCGGCCCTGGTTCCAGAACTGGGTGCCGATGTATCCGCATGTCCTTCTTGCCACAGACATGGTGTGCTGGTCGTGGTTGCCGCAGTTCGGGCATTCCCAGATGAGTTTGCCGTTTTCGTCATCAATGATTTTGATTTCTCCGTCGTAGCCGCACTGCATGCAGTAGTCGCTCTTGGTATTCAGTTCCGCATACATGATGTTTTCATAGATGTACTTCATGACGGCAATGACAGCGGGGATGTTGTTCTGCATATTCGGCACTTCAATGTAGGAAATCGCACCGCCCGGGGAGAGCCGCTGGAAATCGGATTCAAATTTCAGCTTATGGAAAGCATCGATATGTTCGGCCACATGGACATGGTAGCTGTTGGTGATGTAGTTTTTATCCGTGACGCCGGGGATCATGCCGAAACGTTTCTGGAGGCATTTGGCAAACTTATAAGTGGTGGATTCCATAGGAGTGCCGTAGACGGAGTAACTGATATGTTCGGCGGCTTTCCATTCGGCGCACTTATCATTCAGCTTCTGCATGACTTTCATGCCGAATGCTTTGCCTTCTTCCGTGGTGTGGGAAACGCCCAGCATTCTTACGCACATTTCATAGAGGCCTGCGTAGCCGAGGGAAATGGTGCTGTAATTATTGAAGAGCAGTTTGTCGATGGCTTCGCCTTTTTTCAGACGGGCAAGAGCGCCGTGCTGCCAGAGGATAGGGGCTACGTCGGAAATGGTGCCCAGAAGTCTTTCGTGACGGCAGCGGAGAGCACGGTGGCAAAGTTCAAGACGGTCTTCAAGGATTTTCCAGAATTCATCCATATTTCCTTCTGCCGAGCAGGCTACGTCTACCAGATTCAGTGTGACAACGCCCTGGTTGAAACGGCCGTAATATTTATGCTCGCCGTTTTTACCAAGACCTTCCGTGTCGGGGGTGAGGAAGCTGCGGCAGCCCATGCAGGGGTATACGTCGCCGTTTTTGTATTCCTTCATGATTTTCGCGGAAATATAGTCGGGGACGGGACGTTTTGCTGTGCATTCCGCAGCAAGTTTCGTCAGCTCATAGTAGGGGGAGTCATCATGGATATTATCTTCATCAAGGACGTAGATCAGTTTCGGGAATGCCGGTGTGATCCATACGCCTTTTTCATTCTTTACTCCCTTCATTCTTTGGAGAAGGACTTCTTTGATGATCATGGCGAGATCGTCACGGGTGCGGCCTTCCGGTACTTCATCAAGATACATGAACATGGTGACGAAAGGAGCCTGGCCGTTACAGGTCATCAGAGTAATGAGCTGGTACTGGATTGTCTGAATACCGCTCTTGATCTCTTCATGGAGACGGGCTTCAACAATTTTGGAAATGATTTCATCATTCATGGATTCGCCGGTCAGCTTCCGTTCTTCGATGACTTCCTTTTTGATTTTCTGACGGCTGATATCGACGAAGGGCGCAAGGTGAGAAAGCGTAAAGGACTGGCCGCCATACTGGTTGGATGCTACCTGGGCAACAATCTGGGTCGTTACGTTGCAGGCGGTGAAGAAAGAATGGGGTTTTTCGATCATTGTCTGGCTGATGACAGTACCGTTCTGGAGCATGTCTTCCAGGTTAATGAGATCGCAGTTATGTTCTTTCTGCGCGAAATAGTCGGCATCATGGAAGTGAATGATGCCTTCATCGTGCGCCTTGACGATTTCTTCAGGAAGAAGAAGGCGGCGCGTGAGGTCTTTGGATACCTCGCCGGCCATATAGTCGCGCTGGGTAGAATTGATGACAGGATTTTTATTGGAGTTTTCCTGTTTTACTTCCTCGTTATTAAGTTCGATCAGAGAAAGAATACCGTCATCGGTGGTATTGCTCTTGCGGGAAATTTCGCGTTTATAACGATAACGGACGTATTTCTGTGCTACTTCATAGCCGCGCATTTCCATGATGCCCGTTTCTACCATATCCTGGATATCTTCGACATTGGCCGCGTGGGGATAATTGGAAACTTTCTTCGCAATATTGTCCGCAATCGCGCGGATCTGGAAATTGTTCATCTGATGGATGCCGGCGACTTCATGATTGGCTTTGCCGATAGCGTTGATGATTTTCGTGATATCGAAAGTGACTTCCTGTCCGTTTCTTTTGATGACATTTGTGCGGACGATGACGTTCTCTTCATTTCCCTGTTGCATGACTACACTCCCTATTAATGATTGGATATAATAAAATTAAAATGACACGTACAAAATATAGTTTTTACTTCTGCTGCAATACAACATATTGTATCGTGATTTATAGTACAACATATTTGGAGGAAATGGAATAGGAAAAACGAATTAAAAAAATACTATTATTCTTCAAAGCTGCGGAAAATCAAAAATATGGAAAATGCAGGCATGTCGATATGGGGCGGAAAGGAGACAGGAGGCTTTGGCGTTTCACGAAACGTTTCACAATGGAGATACTCATTCAAGATTTTTTCTATAGGCACTTATAGAGAAGAGGGTACCATATATGGTAGGAAAAGAAATGAAATTTCCATAAATGGTATGAGGGGATAAAGTCTTGTACCGGGGATGGAAGAAACAGCGGCAGAAAAGAAAAGGGGAACGATGATTTTAAAAACGATGATTCTAAAAAGGAAGAGAAAGCCTTCTTTCTTTTTTGCCGGCGGGATTGTGCTATAATGGAACAAATATTATTATCTTTTGGTTTAACCGTTCATATTTTTGAATAAAAGCTTTTATATGAGATATACATTGATTAATCAGAGGAGCGCCGGCTTTCATGAGAAATTCTGAAATTCGCAGACAGCATAAAGAAAAATCTTCCACGGTAAAAAAGATTTTTCTTTTTCTTTTCATTATTGTTTTTATTGCAGGCGCCGGGGCGGCGGCAGGTTTCTTTCTGTCGGTGAGCAGCGGGCTTCCGGATATTTCCGCAAATATTGCACCGGATGCGTCGTCCCGTATTTATGATGCCAAGGGGCGGCTTATTACTACGGTTCACGCCGAGGAAAACCGTCTCCCCGTGTCCATTGATGAAGTGCCGGCTAATTTACAAAACGCATTTATTGCGGTAGAGGATAACCGTTTTTATGAACATCACGGCGTGGATCCTATCGGTATCATCCGTGCCGTTTTCAGAAATATCATCAGCGGCAATGCCACGGCGCAGGGGGGGAGCACCATTACGCAGCAGCTGGCGCGAAACGCTTTCCTTTCGCAGGAACAGACGCTGAAACGCAAGATGCTGGAGGCTTTTCTTGCTTTAAAGATAGAGCGGCAGTATACCAAAAAAGAAATTCTGGAAATGTATATGAACCAGATTTATTTCGGACAGGGCTGTTATGGTATCCAGACGGCATCTAAAGTGTATTTTGGAAAAGACGTGAAGGATTTGTCTCTTGCCCAGTGCGCGCTTATAGCGGGTCTTCCGAACAGTCCGAATTATTACTCTCCGTTCCACAGTGTGGAAGCGGCAAAACAGCGGCAGTCCATCGTTCTTGATCAGATGGTGAAGTATGGGTACATTACCGAGAGTGAGGCTGCTGCGGCAAAAGAAGCGGATATCCATCTGGCCCGGCCCCAGGAACAGCGGGGAACGGATAGTGTGGCATCTTATTTTGTAAATTATGTAATTCACTTGATCAGCGAAAAGTATGATTCCGATGCGATCTACAAAGAGGGCATGCAGATTTACACTACGCTGGATCTTGATTTGCAGAAGGAAGCGGAAGCGGCCCTGAAGAAAAATCTTCCTAATGCCTATACCGATGATAAGAAATTGACACAGCCTCAAGGCGCCCTTGTTTCCATAGAAGTGGGAACGGGATACGTCCGCGCTATGGTGGGCGGCCGCGGGCAGGATCACTTTAACCGCGCTGTACAAATGACCCGCCAGCCGGGTTCGGCTTTCAAACCTTTTGTCTATCTGACGGCATTTGCAAACAAAGTAACGCCTTTCGACATTCTTAGTAATGAAACGAAAGATTTCGGCGGCGGCTGGATACCAAAGAATTACGGAGGCACTTCCGGCGGCAGCGTAACCGTCATGGAAGCGCTTGTGAAGTCCATGAATATACCTACGGTCCATCTGGCGGATCAGGTGGGTATAGAAAAGATTATCCGGACGGCAAAGAATGTAGGGATTTCCACCTTGGTCACTGACGGTGAATACAGTGATACGAACCTGGCGGCGTCTCTCGGCGGCCTTACCTACGGC